>Ga0307509_10000218_pt1 | contig 91883 bp, 74 predicted proteins | sample 10_EM_MG_FD_202245 | JGI IMG/M metagenome (GOLD analysis project Ga0307509, IMG submission 202245) | Populus trichocarpa ectomycorrhiza microbial communities from riparian zone in the Pacific Northwest, United States - 10_EM | ecosystem: Host-associated > Plants > Roots > Unclassified | place...
CGCTATGCAGCCAAGCCCACTTGTGGCCAACCGGAGTGTAGACTTGTCGCCACGTCCGTCGTGCTGGCCAATTAGAGGGCCACAATCTGGGGGCTTGCATAGCGAGTTTGGCGAGTTTTTGCGGTATCATACCAGTATCATAATTGGTTTGAAAATTATCGATGCAGAGGTAATGATTGGCGATAAGGGTTTTATGCAGCGGAGTGATCCGTTACTGTTCTCAGCACTTCCTGGGTGCTCTTACTAGGCTATGTTGCATAATCTCGCAGTATGATAGCAAAGCACTCGTCGCGGCCCCCGTCCAAATCCCTAAACCCTAGTGATTTTCTCATGTTTGCTTCCTTAACTAGGGCCTCGTCTCCTTCCTTCCATCCCTCCTTCCACCCATCCACCCATCCACCCATCCACTCCGATCTTCAAGTCCTCCAATTCGCTAATCCTCTCACACAAGCGAAATGGCCAACACAGACCCCAATACCCTTTCACTCTCCATGACCAATACCGTTATCGCTTTTAACGATGCATCGGACGGGATTCGGAAGGCAGCCGCAGAGGTTAATAAGCTTAAGAACATGATTCCCAATAACCTTGTGCAGAAACTCGAACAAATCAATGATTTTCTCCCAGGCCTTGCTAACACAATGGAACAACTAAATCGTATCATTAACCAGTTTCCGGAAAATTTCACCGAGCAACTGGCCCAATTCAACCACCTTGCCCAAATTCCAATGAATCTTCCTGTCCAACTGGATCAAGTTGACACCGCTTTTCGTCGCGTTCCTGCTGATGTCACTCAACAACTCGACACCCTCCGCCAGGAGCTCATTAGAGCTCGTAATAACATTACAACTACGGCGTTCCAGATATATATGGACCTTTAATTTATTCCAAGTTGGCTAGTAACTTACACTTGTGATAATAGGGAAGCAAACGACGTGATCAGGATTGCGAATTCGAAGATTCGCAACGAAAATGAAAACCTCAAACCTCTATACAAGAACGATGGCACCCTTGTCGAGAATTTTCCCCAAACCACTCAAGGTGCTAATGAACTCGATGGTAGGTCAATCCCCCTAACACAATATGAGAATAAAAACTAACAGATACATGCTAGGTGAGGCTGTCAATTCTTTGTGTCTCGAACTTGGGATCATCGCGCTGGGTGGGGTGGAGAATCGGAGAGAGCAGATCCTAGACTGGATCGGAGTCAAATTGGCCTAATTCTGGGCGGTTGACATGAAAGTTTTTAGTTTTTTTTTGTTATTTTAGACAAAAAAAGCGAAGAAAACCCTCCGGGAGAGAGGACATCGTGGGATTTTTCTTTTGTTTCTGTCTCTTGCTTCTTTATCACTCTTCCGGACCGACAGTAGCAGAACCACTTTTTACTACAGGTTTAAAAATGTCTCCTGTTTTCCAGTCCCTACCTAGTGCTTTGTTCTTCATCCAACAGATGACTACTACTTCCCAAAAAAGCTCGTAATCTTCTGGCTTCCTTTGTCCTTTCCCTTCCCTTTTGCCGGCGTGGCTTTCTTTTTCGCCCCACCCTTCGCGCTCTTCGAAGTATTCGCGATGGAGGCCCCAGCCCTGGGACCCAACGGACTGGACAAGAGCCGCTCCTCCATCTCTAGTTTCCTAGCTAATTCCTCATCGCCTTCCTCTTCCAGCCTATCCAGTCTTGCCAGTTTTCTAGCAAGCTCTTCATCGCCACCTCCTTCCGATCTTTCTCTTTTTGCAGAGCTGTTTTCTGCGGAGGAGGGCGGGAGTGGGGCTTGCGAAGGCGATAATGATTCCATTTTGAAGGGGGTGTGAGGAGTTAAACTCGCTCCGGGAGCGTCCTTTTCTTCCTTAAGTTTTTGGCTTGAGGAAGGAGTTTTAGGCGTCACGAAGAAGTTTTTCATCGGTTTCTTTAAAGTCCCCAATTTCCGAGCTGAGCTTTCGGGCTGGGAGTCCCCAGATGCTTCTTGTTTCACGGGAGAGCTCCCAGTGGTTTCGACGCCGTCGCGATCCTCCTTCGGCGTGGCCTCGGGCTTGATGCCCTTTTTTGGCGTGATGAAGAAGTTTTTGATGTTGGACTTGTTCTCGGCTGAGTCTATGGGGATGATAAAGCTGGGGGAATCGAGGGCGACTTTCCCGACGTCTTTCGAAACCGGGTAGACTTCCAGAGCGCCTTGGTAGGGTTTTAGGAGGGACTGGAGAGTTGGATTCCAGGATTTGGTCTTTGGGGACAGCCAGGGATTGACTTCGCCTGTTGTCACTTAGTTAGCCATGCATGCAAGGTACGAGGGAAAGGAGACGGACATGGCTCTAGTATGACTGGCATGCGCTCGTGCAAGAACGATAGTTGCTCATTGGATTCGGTGGTGATGATTGTGTATGTATATAACTTCTCTTGACTTCCTGTACATGGACGTTAATACCGCTCTTTCAGTGACTCCAAGGCAAATCACGTGCATACCTTCATACTGTACACAGTCCCACAACCCCGCGAAAAGCATCATCTCCCCATCCTTCCTCTTGACAAAATGCGGAATCTTCTCCTTCCCTTTATGCAACCATTCATAAAATCCTAATGCCACGACAATACACCGCTTATTATTCTTCATGCTCCAAAGGGGCTTATTCTCTGCAAGGCTGTCGGAGCGGCAGTTTGTCATTTTTAACAAGCCCGGATAGTTCGGTGGTGAAGTACTCCACGACGGTATCAATCCTAACCCCCTCGTATGGTGAGCTACTTTATTCGGTAAGACTGTCTTTCTCGGGTGGGGGCATACCCCATTTCATATACTCAAGAGCATACACCACCCCGGGCTCCCCAAGTGTAGCACCTCCCGACGCTTCTTCTGGAGCATTCCCTGGATTACCTGGAAGCGCCCGATATACCAACTGGTAATTCCCCGGCGCGACGTTGAAATGCCTCCGGATGTCGCCCTCCTCTTCCGGTGGTGCCCGATTTACAGGTAATCCGTTGCCCTGAAGTCGCACGGCAGCATGACCGGGTCCGTCACCGACGGCGTATCTGTGGATCAGAGTGAGAAATGTGCCATGGAGGGAAGAGGAAGGATGGGTGTTTCGTCGTACCTTCCGCACATAGCTTGCACTGTAGTGTGGCGGCGTGACTTCGCGTGAGGCGTTTGGAAGAATCTGGAGGATGGCGGGGAGACGTGTTTTCTGTCCTGAGGGGTGATGTCATTTAGTTTTTGGCTTGGCGCAGACAGTCGACTGGCTTGATACCGTAGCTTGTCTTCGAGTCAAGAATTGTAACCTTTTTTGGAACAGTCACGGAGATAGGCGCCGACTCTTGGCGCGGAGGCACGAGTTTAGCGTTGGTGGGAGTTGTCACTGATAACTTTAGAGAGATCCTCGAGGTAATATTAAAGCGGACGAGTGAATTTTATAAGGGAGCTCCCTTGTTATAGACTGCATCTTTAAAACTCGTGGAGGTAGCTGACGAGTTTTTCTTTAAAGAATAAGGGGCCGTTTGGCACGTTAACGTTTCTAAAGTTAGTAGTTTGGCAGCACATTGTTTGAAAGGTAGAGTTTAAGAACCTTATGAACTGCTGTGAGTTATACTTTCTGGTAAACCCGAAGCTCTTGGAATAAAAAACTACTGTAAAAGGATTAATACATTTAAGGTTGAGCCAAAAATAGCCATGCTTGTATGACATTGTGTTTGCCTTATAAAGCTAAGAGTTCCTTCCGGTGTTTGGCAACCCATACTTTAATTTACAATCTACAGCTTGGCACACCTTGCAAAACGCAGGTTGGGAAACCTTTCAAACGTTCGCCAGCCAAACAGCCCCTAAGTCTTTAATTCGGCCGCTATAGAGTGAGTGTTTAGACTTTAAGAACCGCTCGTGATGTACCGGTACTTGTATTAGGGTGGGGGAAATGAACCTCTATTCGAGTATGGGATAACTAACAACTTTGTATCAAGCTCTACCCGTTGACACTTAAGTTAAATCTACCGCTTCACAAAGAAATATAACTTAAATCTAAAGCTTCGCCGTAACCTTCATCTTATTCCTCGCCGCATCCACAATGAGAGCGACCTGGTGGCTTATCGCGACGATCCTACCCTGCTCATCAAATATGTCGACTGCGATATCCATCCTTCCGTTCTCAATGACCCTGCTCTCAGCCCTGCGAAACAGCACATCCCACCCACCCCGCTCAGCCCACCTCTTCACCTCAATCGACAGAGCAAGCGTTGGGTACCAATGCGTCTTGCTTGTCTCAGCGTAGTTCTCCGGCAGCGGGAGAAACATATCACTGAGATAACCCAGAGAGGGGACCGAGAACTTCGATCCATCAGCCATTTTAACCCATTCCTCGCGCAGGCTCGGGGAATTATCTTTGTCGCTTCCAAAGTGGCTGCCCGAGCTGGCTTTATAAAGGAGCTTCCTGGCGGCGGGACGGACGTCGTGGAGAGGGTCGCCCTCAGTTGTATACCACGGCCCGCCGGAGCGGGGTGGTGGCGGCGGTGGTGGTATAGTTCTTAGTGTGGGGCCGTTCTGGTGCTCGGTCATGTGTGTGAATGCGATGTTTGCTTCTAGGCAGAGAACGTCCTGGTGGAGCGATACTCGGAGAAAGGTGTATTGTCGCCCAGTCTTGAGGACTGCCGCAACGAGTCTCGCCTGTCCGGGAGTGCAACGGGAGAGGAAGGTTCCGGCGCTGTGGATTGGATGCGGCTGGTTTAGCTTTGACAACTCCGGATGTGAGGTCATGTGCTTCGTTCCTACATGGAGCAGGAGCGACGTCAAGTATCCTCCATGCGGAACTAATTTTTGCCATCAGCGACACCAGAATAATTGGATTCGGAGAAGGTACAAACCGACACCGATGCACCAATCCCTCCGTAGCGTCGCCGAGTATTCGCCAGCTGTTATATTGACGGCGTCTGTCGCTATGGCTTCATCGAGCGAAGAGTATTTGAAGCCAGACTCGAAAATAGGTTTGTTCGGCCACAATGACATGTTCTACAGCGATTTCTTGCCGTGCTAGTCTAGGAAATATCGAGAGTGGGGATGATGTCTACTTATGCCTTTGGTTGACGCGTTGGTTGGGAGTTCCCGAGGTTAGGACTACTTGCCGGATTCAAGGGTATCATATCAGGAAATTCGCTCTGTGGCCTTGGCGCCAAGTACCCTTGGGGAGACAAGCTGATATACCTACTTTACAGTGATATTATTATCATGGGTGCGGTGCATTTCCACCAATGGGGGAGCTAAATTTCAAGCATGAATCCTGTGTACTTGAGTACTTGAGTGGTTTTCCTCTCTTTCATTGCTATTTTCTTTTCTTTTAATCCTTCTCTTTGATTACTCTTGTTCGTTTTGTCCCAGCTGCTCGCTTGGCTCTTTCCTTCGCGAAGTGGCATATTCTGTTGGCGTCAAGTCTACTGGCATTTCCGAATACTTTTGAATCCGGCAAGTACGTATCAGACCGGTATCGTACTGGCATGATGCTGTGCCGGTAGTCACCGAGCAGTGAGCCCTAACCCCAAGAGGGTCGCGGTGGATTCGCCTAACTACGGATTCACCGCCCGGATTAGGTAAGTTATGCATCTTTGCAGGATTGCGGTACCCCGTTGTTGGTTTCCCTGCTTTCATAGGGGCAGTTACTGGTAAGGGTTACCGACTAATAGTGAAACAGACTTGTGGATATTGCTAGTGTTGTAGAGGGGTAGGACGCGCCATATTAGCTCCACGATTCTGGTATACTTCTATGATAAAAGAGGGGGCGTCTGGGCACTTTATGAATTGACAACCATAAGCCCTCATCTAGATATCCGATGGTTTCCAACCACCTCAGATAATCCCCTCGAAGCCCATCTTCCTAGTGCCATGGCTTCCAATGAGGCAATTTGTTACTATAGGTACATGTTCGGCTGCATCCTCGCTATTATCCCCTGCAGTGTTGATAGTGCCGAATTTCCCTACACCATGCTAAAGAGACACTAGTGAAATTAGCGTTTTTCTTTGATTGGCCGATTCAACCTCAGAGAGGTGCAATGCTATCACATGACTCTGGATGTTGGTTAGTAAATATTGACAGGTGCATTACCTCACAGCTACTGGCAACGTCATTCTCATATCAGGTTTAGTGCGCTTGTTAATAGAAAAAGATCTAAAGTTACTTAATAACTTGACCTGAAATGCTTTTGATATCATTAGAGTCATTTGGCAACTATTTTTTTATTCGAAAATTCACAAGTTTCGAGTTGCTACCCCATACAAATTATGTCCGTGCACGCCAAGAAACTAGAAATTTCAACTCAGAATTTGGATTTTCTGGGTAAAAAAAATAGTTGCCAAATGACTCTATTCGAACGAAATTTCTAGAAAAGTGCGAAGCTAGTTTTTTAGTTCGCATTTTAGCATGATGTAGGGAGATTCGGCACTATTAACACTGCAGGGGATAGTACTTTACAAGCACATGGGCTACTAAGAAGCTTGGTTCAGTCTAAAGCTAATTTGCTAGCTTGACTATCTACACTCGTTTGTATGGGGCTCATACAACCCCGAAAAGTACATGGCAACCAGTTCCTGATACTTAAACAACCTTTTCTTCACATCTTTGTAATATCCAAGAGTTTTGTAAATCGCAGATTTTACAATAAAGAAAATATCCCTCTAACACTATTTCAAAAGTTTCAGCTGCAAGTTATAATAATACCAGAAAACAACACTTCTCACAATAACATTCAATAGCAAGTAACAATATCTTTTTTGCCACAGGGAACCATGTTGCGAAAGAAGAGCGCTGATTAATAAAATTTCCTTATAGACAGCACCTTTCAGATAGCCAACCCGCAGAGAATCAGGAATGACTAGACAAAAGACTTAAAAGAACAGGTTCTAGTAGTCTACGAGGACTGCTCTGGGGAGGGCCCCAGAGAGGAAGAGTCATATATGCGCCTATAAAACCCAAACTCATATGGTTCCGGAAGACTAGACTCTACCCCAATTTTCAGTCAAAAAGTGTGACGGCTTGGCTGCAACACCAAATGTAACACTCTAAAATGTTCTACCCTAATACTTAATTTATACAACCCTAACTTATAAATTCATAAAATATAAGTATTATTATGTAGAATGAAATAACATAATGTAAAATAATAGATAAATATGATATTTGTTGCTCAATTTAATTAGTCAACATGAACTTAGGATGTACAATGTATCAATATCAGAAGTATTTTATATGCATATGCTTTTTGAAGTTCTCAAGATCATATATAATATAATTTCTATATATATCCATTATGTGAATGTTTCCTTCTAGTAGTATTTCTATGTAACCTGCAAAATATCAAGCAAGATACATTGCTTTTGAATAATTATCAATACAATATAACAGTAAAGTGGTGATATTTATGAATTTACTGGTTAGGGTTGTATAATATAGGAGTTAGGGTAGCATATTTTGTAGTGTTACACTTGGTGTTGCAGCCAAGCCGTCACACTTTTTGACTGAAAATTGGGGTAGAGTCTAGTCTTCCGGAACCATAATACAATTAATTTTACAACCCAAAAACCTAATTGGGATTTCTGTTCCTTCTCCCTAAACTATTTGTAAACTCTCTCTCCCCCTCTCTTTCACTCTCATTGTGATCTAAAACGTCTCCAATACTATCACAGCTCGGTTAACAACATCTGATAAATTTAACGTTAGTTGCCGTACTCTACTAGAGCATACTGTAGTATTGTGCGCATGTAAATTTAGACTTTGGTGTTGAAAATAATGGATGCGGAGGTAGCGATAGAGATGCGGGTGTTCCGCAGAGGAGCGGAACGGCTCAAGTGAGGACATACGGCTTATATTAAGCGGTGAAGTTCATGATTGGCTCCTTTGAGAGTTAAGAACGGAAAGGTGTGAGGAAAAGGTAAGAGCAGGAGGTGAAGCGTGAGGGGTGAGAAAGACAGGAAGGAAGAGAACCAAGTTGAAGAAAAAATTTCATAGCTAGCGCGTCCTTTTACTTGTACATACGTATACCCCTGCGCCCCCGGAACGCAAGCCCATCCCGCACCAAGTGATGCTATTTCCAACCTTTTTCTTGTCTTCTATTTGAGCGAGTGATGCCACATGATCCCACAAATCAGTACCAGATATGAAGCATCCAACAAAGGCAACTCCCAAAGCCAAAACAATATCTGTGGGTCTCGCCCCTTTATTGGCCCTCGGGACTCATACGGTGGTCGGCAACATCTCTCACCAAACAATATACCATAATCCCCGAGATGTCGATGGTTTGCTGGGCACAACACCAGCATGAGATTGCTGCTGCTACTACACGGAAGGAAGGTGTACGGCACCTAAGCAGCACCTACGATCTCCCCTGGGCAAGAAGGGGAAGGTGATATACTCCTGATCGAAGAAAAAGAAGCTCCGACGAAGAAATCCCCTGACCAGATCACTCATTGCCGGAAGGTACCGCATGGCGGACCAGAGTAATTTTTCTAGAGCCTAGGATGCTTTCGGTGAAATCATATGGAACTCCCTCTCCCCTTCTTCCTTCCTTCCTATTCCCAACAAGATATATGAATATGCTTTGCAGAAACTCAATTTGGAGTGGTGGGGAGGTGGGGAGGGAGATTTTCACACGTTTTTCCATCCAGGGGACATGGAACGATCCCCGTCGCCACGCCTCAGGGCTCGTGATACTAAAGGACAGGCCTTGGTCCCCTTTTCAATTCCCTTGCAGCCTCCCCCTTTTCATCCGGAACCTCCTTCATTGCTCCATTCCACCTCGTATTCCCAGCTCTGTACCAAATGCCCCTCCTGAGCTTTCCCAACGAACTCCTCTTACTAGTAGCAGATGAACTAAACCCCAAAGATCTAAAACACTTCCTAGAGACCAACAGCAACCTATCAACCCTCTTCACTCCCCTCTTGCACAAGCACGCCCTCCGTGACAAGTCTGTCCTCCTCTGGGCCGCGGCAAAAGGCCAAGACCACCTTGTCAAACTCCTCCTAGAGAAAGGCACGGACGCAAACCTCCAATCCGACCACCTACTACGCACCCCACTGCACGAAGCCTGCGAGAGCGGGCAGGAGAGCACAGCGCACCTCCTCCTCTCCGCCGGAGCCGATGTCTCCATCCCAAGCCTCCACGGCGACACACCCCTACACCTCTCCATCGCGCACACCAAAATTGCCGAAGCGCTGCTCGACCACGGGGCCGACATCAACGCCCAGAGCTTCTACTGGAACGAGACGGCCCTACACAAAGCCATTGACGCTGGCGCGGAAGAAACCGTAGAGCTGCTGCTGAGCCGTGGAGCGAGGATCGACCTCCGCGGGTACTATGACATGACGGTCTTACACCTCGCCGCAGTTAGCGGGAGTAGGCGCATTCTGGAATCGCTCTTGGCGAGCGGTGCGGATGGGTTTTTGGAGGAGAGGGATATGGAGGGGGAGACCCCCCTGCATAGGGCTATTCGACATGGCTTTCGGGACATGGTTGCTTTGCTGCTCGACCGCGGAGCCGATGTCTCCGCGCAGAATCATATTGGGGTTATGGCCAGGCATACGCGGCAGGATAGGGTTCAGGGGAGGGAGGGTATTGAGGAACTGCTTGTTAGCGCTGTGCGGAGGAGGGGTGGGGGGGTGTATTAGAGGGGTTTGGCATTAGAGATCCCTACCGGTATGATATGATTTTTTTTTGATTTTTTTTATCCCACCCTACTACCATAGATGTAACACACCCGCATTAGCCTTGGAGTTTGGGTATCAGTTTTTTTCTTGCCTCGAGGGGGGGTTCCAAGCAGGGCAGCGCAAGGCCAATCTGAATAAATAAAAACATACATATCATAGCATTATCCAACTCTCCAAATGACCCTTAATGAATAATGGCGACTTTGCAGCGAACTCATCCAGATCTTGATTATGATGATCCGGGGCAAGAGCAAATCCGGAAACCTTGACCCCAAAAACTTTTCACCCAAGGCAATACCGCCATACCTCGATACTTCATTAAACTTCTTAAAAAATTCTGTCATTAGACACTTTCGGCAGATCCGTGTTTTTCAGTTCGAACTCGAGTTCAAAAAATGATAAGACACGCCTAGCGATGTTTCCAAAATTGCCAAGTACTGCTATTCCATAAATATATCAGTTCAATACTTGTACCAAGAGAGGTGATCATCAAGAAATCACAGCATAGCATACCCGATCAAGTATCAAACTTCTAAGCTAACTCAATTTATGGCTAGTGTCATCTCGCAGTGGTGCCTATCATTTTTCGAACTCAAATTCGAACTCGAAACAGGGATCTGCCGAAAAGTGTCTATTCCTGAAACCCGAGAAGCTTTTTCATTCCTAGCGCTAGAGAACCATTAGTTCCAAAACCCCTCTGTTCCCACCGAGTGAGCTATACTCGAGTATATCTTGACTTCAGAAATGTTCGGCTTACTTCACAGCCCTAACTTTTTGCTCGGTCACTTAATCTCCTGACCAGATATCATTGATTTTTTGATTTTTTTTTTATATAACCACATCCACCGAAAAGACATCCCCATATCCAGCTAAAAGTTTCCCACTCTTGGAAATACTCGGATACGGTACTGGATACATCCACTTCAAAGGCTCCAAACATGCCTCCTTTCCATATACCACACTAGCCAGAAAAAATAAGGACACAACTTTTCGCCGGGCAACCACCTCACTCACTCGGGAAAAACGCACACATGACATGATGAGATTTCAGAACCCTATTCCCATTGAATTTTTAACTAAATTTAATTCAAACCACTATATACCCCAGCTTCACCAATCTACCAACCCCCTATATATATATCTACCAACCTCAATACCCGTATATCCATTCCCGGAACACCGGATCGATATAGGCTCAGCCCAAATCCCCCGCCTATACAGCAAACATCCTAGCAAAAGCTTTCCAAAGGAAAATCCCCCAATAAAAATCCCCTGAAGTGAAGTGAATTCACCCCACTGTCCCTCGCCCTACGCGTTCAGCCGTAACCACAACGCGAGTGACACCCCATGACCCCACATGCCGATCCTCCTTATCTCCCTAGCGACTACTCGAGTACACCCCTTGCTTCCACACACGAAACCCCACAACGGGCATGTGAAAAAAAATACCCCCCCTTAAGTCAAATCATTGGACAGTCACCCCAGGTCTCCCAGTCACCCCCCACCCGAGAGATGCTAACTGGCGGATTTTGTATGAAGAGATGAGGGTTGATCAGTGTAGTTGCCATAGTTGATCAAAGGAAGCCACCGACAAGTTTCTTATTTGTGTTTATCTGGATGAGAGGGTGTCTATCTTATCATATTCATATCACATCGTACACACAAAGTCGATCAGCAATCTACAATCTACAATGGTAATTCATCAACGGTTATCTACTATAGACACGTACCAAAACCAAGAACCTCGGTCCGTCGACCCTAGCTAGTAAGTAGTCAATTTCCCACCACCCGCGCTCATGTTCCGTTTGCACAAAAAAACGTGGGAAAAAGACGGGGGATGGGACAAAAACAGATTAAATAATTTCGGGGCGTTTGGGAGGGGTTTTTTTTTTAAGGCGAGGTATGCAACAACCAGACACAGCAAGAGCGTAGTAGAAAGGAGATAAGAAAAGTACATCGCCCATAGGGAAATATAATGACTTTTTTCTTTTTGCGAAAAAGACCGCAAATAAGTGCGGATGCCATGTGGCGGAAGGGGAAGCATGCCAAACCTGAGGAAGGATCAGAAAGGAAAGTGGAGAAGGAGAGAAAAAAGGCCACAGCCAGCAAGGCACTCACTACAAGTACAGTAAACATATACCCCCGCACCAATCCATGTAATGTAATGTAACGCAATTCTGCCAAAAAGCAGCGACGGAATTTAAGAATTAGGGAAAGAAAAGACATGAAACAAAATGCAAATCGCATAGAAAAGCCCCTCGCCCTCACTCCAACAAAAAAAAAAGGGACGCCCCTCCCTTCCTCCCTTTAGGAGAGACTGACTACCAGAAACCGCCCTTCCTGCCTTCACCAGATGCCATTTCCGGATTCTCGGAGATCCAGCGTTCAATGTACTTCCTCACAACACCCTTCCTGTCCGCCTTGACCTGGGCTTCCGACGTATTGGTATAGAGTACTAGCTCTGCGTCGTACTTTGCCGCGATAGACTCATGGTTCAAGCTCAAGTACGCCATTACAGCGTTAACGAACTCCTCCGTGACTTCGACATCGCTTTCGCCCTTCCGCCTAGGAGGGAGAGATGCGACAGTATATCCGGGAGAGGGGGCCATAGGGCTGTAAATCGCGCGAGAGGGTGCTGTTCTCGGGCCCCCGAGGAATTGCTTGCTTGAGACGGAAGATGGGAGAGAGTCTGGCGGAGTTGGAAGCTGGGCATTCATGTTCGTAGTGCTGATATTGAGGGGCGTGGAGCCATCAAGTTCGTCGGTCGGAATACGAGAGATGTTGAATCCACCACGCTCCCCAGCCTGTTCCTCCTTCGTTCCCCAGGGAACCGTAAATTTTCCACGTACAGGAGAACTGCAGATAGGATAGTCATCTACGGCGTTTCCGTCAGAAGCCCGCCTCGGTTGGGGATGATTGATCTCCAATACGCCATCTATGATTGCGGAGGTGAGCATAGGACGGGCAGTTTCGGATCTCTCGTTTCTAATCCCGCTACCGTCCGTTGCAACCTTAGGCATTTTGTCTTCATTTCCCTTACCCTCGGCAACAACCGGAAAAAGACATTCCATTTCCTCATTCACACGTTCGCGCTTGATCCCTGCACTCCCGATAGCCCCCTCTTTTCGGAGACCTTTCTCCCGGCCAAGGATATATGGGCCAAATTCGTCCCCCCCAGAACCCCGCTCGACAGCCTTGGCACCCATGGTTTTGTTCAACTTATTAGAGATCTCCCACGCAGAACTAGGTCCAGCTGAAGTAGGTGAAGTGGTAAGACTAGGGCATCTGGATTGTTCCGGGCTTGGAGGCACTGAATCAACAGGCTCGTGGAGATGCGAAACGTGATCATTAGGACGAGCCCAAACCTTCTTCACAAGGCGCCTCTCCCTTTCCTGGTCTCTCACAAAAACACCAGATGCTGGAGTGTTGGGCTTGGTGGTACTACTTCTTCGCAAGTAGTGGTGACCGCTATAACTAGAAAGTGCCACCGGTTGCGGAGTATTTTGCGCCTCGGTCTCCAGGTGCATTTCTGGCTGGGGTACCCAAACGCGATTAGATCGCCGGGATGTCTCAATAGGCTGAGGAATCAAGGGTCGTGCAGCGATAGGCCTGTAAGAGCGTTTGGTAGTCTCGTAGGGCTGAGGGACAATACTAGGTCCAAAGAAAGAGGTGGTAGGGGTTGGTGGATCCTGTCCGGCTCTCTGCACAGGTGCTGCCGTTGGCCGGTTAGACCTCCTAGTAGCTTCTTCGGGTTGTGGTAGAGTGGACTCTTGTGACTTTCGGGGGCGGTGGGACCTCCGGGAAGATTCTATCGGTTCTGGCAGTGTCCCTGTGGAGGCGAGCTTGGTACCGTTATTTCCGTCCTTGTTTTCCAAACTTCCCCCGCTTCCTCTGCTCCCTAGAGGGAACTTTCTATTGCTCCTCCGCACAGTCTCAATTGGCTGAGGAAGTCCCATCCAAACACTCTCTTCACCGTCTACCTTGAGCTTTTCGGGACGCCTGTTGCTTCTGCGAGTGGTCTCAATTGGCTGAGGGAGGAATGGATGGGAGGGTGCATAACTGGTATTGTTATCTGGAAGGTTGGGTCTATGGTTGGCATTTGGACGATTACTCCTCTGCGCCGTTTCCTGTGGTAAAGGAATGGGCAAAAAAACCTTTCCTCTCCGACCAGATGGTCGAACTCGTTGTTCTCCCTGGTTATTTCTGACTTCACCGGCCTTCTTAGAATGCGCTGCCAACCTCTTCCTTCTGGCCTCTTCATCCTCTTTCCTCTTCCTCTCTGCCTCCTCGTCTGCCTTCTTCTGTTCCTCAGTCCTTGTATCCCTAGGAAAATTTCTTTGCATAACATAGTCATTGGCATTCACGCAAGCCGCGCTCGGTATGGCCTCTGGTTTCCTAGCGAGCTTAGTCCGGATGGTCGGCTCGACCCTCGGTGGTGGAGGAGCTGGCACGGGGAATCCTGAAACAGATCCCAACCACATGATCTCATCCAAGCTCTTATTTACCTTAGGTTGATACAATTGCGCCCTCCCATCATCAATGTTATCGTTTTTGCTCCTTGAAAAACTATTCTGCTTGGAGTGATAAACAGAAGTAACGCCGGCAGTAGGAATCTGGGGAGGTGTCCCGGGCTGGTTCTTTGGTGCCTTGGATCGAAAGTGCGGTTCACCAGTTGTCGGAGGCGGTTTCCAAACGGAAATCTCTGCAGTAGCTTTTGGAGCTTGTGGAAAAAATGGAGAAAAGTAGGAAGGCGCCTCTTTCGGAATCTGCTGCGTCGGAACAGCGTTTTGTAGTGGGTTAAGAGGCATCGCAACTGATTCCGCGTTCGTACACTGCGGTGGAAGCTTATTTGAGCACTCGTGCGATCGGTTCGCGAAAGGAAAAAAAAAATCGTTGTTGTTCTTTTCTGGCTTGAAAGGTCTGGGGTTGAAGGCTAAACTCCGTCGAACTTTTCAGCCAGCCGCCAGTCGAAGCCAGTGGGAGGAGCTCTGGTAATAAGCCAAAGCAAATCCGGGGTAGAAGGCAGGGTTTGTGTGTCACAAATGGGATCCGCTGGGATGATGCGAACAGAAGAATGTCCCTGCCAACCACACCGGCAACACGTCAGAAGGAAATCAAAATTAAAATTGAGCATCTTAAACAAATGTAAAAAAAAGAATTCAAGTAGGTGGGGTAAATGCTATGACGAAAGTAATTTGTCGAAATTTTAAGACGTAAAACTTTTTTTTTTTTTCAAACAAAAACAGTTTTCAGGGCGAACCTACCAGTACCTGTTCAACCACAGCAAAATGTCACCCCGATTAGGCGCACGAATGACGCTAGCCGGAAAAGGGTGTGTCCCAGTTTCTTGTAAGAGTTTCCTGGCGGGGGAGATGACCGTTCGTTGGTAGGGACGCTCAGTTGTTCCGCCGAAGATCAAGAAGGGATGCAACAAGGGGCCAAACAACGAAAGAGTCTAGCTTTGTCAGCCTCGCAAACGGGGCTAAGGGCAAGTGAACTGTGGGGGGCTCTACACTTGCTTTTTTTGAATGCGGCTGTCCTTGTGAAAAGAAAATACCAAGAGAAAAGAAAAAAGATTAAGGTATGATAGAAACTCAATCGAGACTCTGATTCGATGCGAGAAATTTCTCGGGCACCTTTCGGAAAAGCGGTAGAAGGATGCAGTAGAAATCGAGAAAAAGAAGATCCGGTTTTTCCTCAAACTTGTCAACACAGGAAAAGGAAAGAAAAAGAAAAAGAGCCCGGTGTGATCCTGGAAACGTCGGCAGAGTGGGTAAGGGAAAACCCTGATTCTTCCGTAGGTTTTATCGGTTCGTATCCTAGACCCGGTTGAAGAGGGGTGAGATAAAAAGAGCCGCTATCGCAATCCCGACAGTTTGAAATTTCGAACAACACAAAAGAGGGGGTTATCTGGTATGAAGGGTTGTCTTTGTTCGACTTTGCAGATTATTACTGCTGTTTTCCCGTTTTTCCAATGAGCAATTAAAGTGTGTGGTGCCAGATAGTCAAGATAACAACTTTTCCCGGAGTACGTCGATAGTATTGCGGTGGAAGTGTGGTGGAGATAAATCTAAGAATGATAAAGGAACTCCAGCTCCGGTTGCCCCAAGCGGTACAACAGACAGCACAAGATAGGGTTGTTGTTTTTTTGTTTTTTCTTCTTCCCTACAGAAGAGTGGCAGGAAGTATGGTATCAGAAGAATAACGTTCTCGAAATTCGAGGGGCAAATTTCTATGTCACCCTCAATTGAAGGTAAGTGAGGTAAAAATAAAATAAAAAAGCACACAATTACACGTTGATGGCAAGGGGCAGGAGTGGGTATCGTAAGAAGAGGGGTTGATTAAGAATTTGAGAGATGGTGGAAGAGAGTAATGAATGAGCGTATATAGTCGACAGATGAACAGGTCGAGATGCGCAGCAAGCAGCGCTACCTGTAGCAGTAACGATATTGCATGCAAAGCACTGTAGGCGAAAAAGGCATACAACACGTACCTTGAACAAGGGACGGAGACGCAGAACCACCAGCCGAGCAATGGACAACAACAAAAAAGGGGGGGGAGGTGGGGGACAGAGGAGATGGGATGAGGGTCCACGAGAAAACCGGTGCAGGTGCTGTGAGTGGAGGGGAGCAATGACACGGTGACCGAGACGGAGACAATGACCCGAGGGGAATACAGAGAGAGAGACAGATATCAAATGTAGACACAAGCGACACAGATACGCGTAACAACCCAAGCACGGTGGTAACTCGTGATCCAATCGCTGTTCGTTGTCTTTGTTGTTGCGCCTGGTGGTTAAAATGAGTGTGAATGTGGAGAGGATGGACAAGAGAAGGTGCAATGTACCTTACTGGTGGGTCGAGGCGGGAAGAAGGCGAAGAGAGTAAATTTCCCTAAGCTATTGTTGAGCTCCAACTATTACCACCGCTAATTGGAGTTTGTGGATAAATTGGGGGTGGCGGTCTAGAGTTGAAAATGATACTACGGTATGGTACAGGAGTACGATCCAGAAGGGCAGACTCATAATTACTCTGTAGGAGACGAAAGACATCACTAGCTAGTTCACAGTGCTGTACGGGTACTATGCTTGTACCGGTACAGTACGGTACATTTGAGCACATCTGAAATATATGCCGCGAAAGGATGAGCACGGGGGGGTTAACTCCCGATTTGAAAAATGGCCCCACCCATCTAGAAGCTACAAGGAGCCCGCTGCAGTACTCGAGTACCGTAGGTCGTTGACAGTCGACCGCTCACCTCACACGGTACCGGCACATTAGGGAGATTTTGCACCTGGTATAAGATAACAATAACAACCGAGCCTTGGCGCCGAGGCTGGGGCTGGTAGTTCTCTAATTCCGAACGACGGAAGGAGGTTTTGCTAATCGGAAGATTGGGGAATAAAAAATAGATAACTGCTTGGCGAGCCGTAACATCTCCACATCTCTGCACCTCCTATCACCATATCACAATATCACCGCCATGCCTCAAAGAAGCTCTGAGCAGAAAGTAGCTGCTGCAACAGCTGCCTCGCTTACTATCCTTGCTTCAGCCATCACAGTAACATTTCTTCAGCTGCAGCAGCAGCAGCAGTGGGCGCAGAGAAGCAGATCTGTGCAAAAGTGCTACCGTAATGGTTACCGCCTTCCGCTCTCTATTATCCCAGGTCGGAAGTTCAGCCTTGAGTGTTATAATGAGACTTGGTGCATGGAATTTCTCCGGTAATTCACCTTGAACTCCAGTGCCGTGATAAAGCTGAGAGGCTACATCTGAGCCCAAGTTCAGTTCTTCCAAAGAGAATGATAGCTGGGAATTGTTAGCGTGAAACTGATGTAAAGATAGATTTTCTCCGATAGAAATTAGAACTATAATTCCCTATCTCCGCATGGATGTTATCTCATACCGTTCCCGATATGTCTGCGATCCGGAGACTGCACTTTGCCTTCTTCTCTACCGACTCTCTGCTCCCTGCCGGCTGAAGACCATGATGCATATTTTTCAGCGGTCACGCACCTGGCTAAGCATTATCTTCAACGATGTAGTAGAACATCTTATTAAGTTCTTCAGGAATTTGTTGTTTTGGGATAGGAATCGACTTACTTGAGAAACAATTGAGGCATATGCGGCTGCAATTGAGCGTAAAGGCGGGGTAAAGGGGGTGTGGGGTTTCATTGATGGCACGATGAGGGCTATCTGCCGCCCAGATAAGAGTCAGGAGATTTATTATTCGGGCTATAAGAAATGCCATGCGGTCAAATATCAGGCATTAAGTACTCCAGATGGCTTAATTGCACATCTTGCTGGACCATATACAGGACGTGAAAGTGACTGGACTGCTTACCAAAGCTCTGGTCTGGTGGGAAAACTCCGGGAACTCCAACTTGTCGATTATCCAGACCCAGACAAAAGATTTTATATCTACGGTGACCCAGCCTATAGTCTCTCATATGGGATTATATGTGCATACCAGGCCCAGCCTAACCGACCACTTTCCCCACTATTGCAAGAGGTTAATTCGCATATGTCAAGCTTACGCATAAGTGTTGAACATGGATTTGCAAGGCTGATGATGTTATGGGGATATAATGGGTTTAAGATGGGTCTTAAGATCGGATTATCACCTGTAGCTGCTTACTTCATGATATCAGTTTTGTTTTGTAATATTCATAGCTGCTTTCATGGGAACCAGACAAGTAAAAAGTTTCATTGTAGCCCCCCCTCTGTACATAGCTATCTAGCTGGTGCCTAGACGGGACAAAATCAACTGCAACATATCCTTTGTTTCTCCATTTGTAGCCTTCATTGTCTCTTCTAGTCTATCAATTCTGTTGCTCATTGCCTCGGCAGCTTCCATTCCTGCACTAGTACCCTCAGATGGCCCAAGTTTCCCCAGCGCATCTGACACCTTCTAACCCATTCCTGCTAAGGTATCGATAAGCTGAGAGTTGATTTGCTGGTCTTTCTTGCGGTAATCCTCATGCCGGGTTTTTTTGCGCATATGTCGTACCTTTTGAATCGCTTCTTCTGTCTTCTCCTGGGAATCAGGCATAGCAGGGGTTCCATTCTGGTGGTCGCTTCCGAGGCCATTATAACTACTCCCCTCTGCAGTTGGTAGGATAACTTCAGTGCAGTCACTTCCATCGTCTGAGGAGCCGGAGGAGTAGTATCGCTTGCGACTATATGATACCAGCAAGTTATCCCGATGGATTGCTGCTTGTAGAGCCTCTCTCTGTAAAACCTCTTTTGGTTTTTTCGCATCCTCTTGCTCACGCAGAAGCTCATTCTCCCGCTCGATCCAAAGGTCAAGGTTTTGGTCCAGTTCTGTATCTGTTTGCACCGTTCCAGACTCTTTCTTCTGCACTGCAACTACAGCTCGGCGCTCATTCACAAGCTGACAAATTGTTGTATCAGGATTTTTCAGGTCCTTATCAATTTCTGCCCGCAGGAGGGCCGGGATTTTACCCCAAAAGGGTGCCTTAGTGCCCTTCTTGTAGCTAAATTCCATCCAGTGTGCGACACATAGCTTCACAAGAACTTTGCGATTCTGCTCGGTAAGGTGCACACGGTTTCCCCCACCGCTCGTACCCAGACCAGCACGCATTCCCGAAACTGGGTTTTCATCGCAAGGTCCTACTCGTATTAATTAATATCATATCTTACAATTTACATTTATTTCTTGTAAGACATACTATTTCCCACTTGAGAAACCAGCACCTCTGTGTCCGGTGCAGACTGGCCTTCACTCGCTCCAAGTTGAGAACTTGCTTGTGCCGATGCCGACATCCTGGTTTAGTCTTGTATGTGGTACAGGTGGTGGGATTTTGGGCTATGGTGTTGGGGAACAGCTGATCAAGAGTTGTGGTTTTGATAGATGAAAGTAGTGAGAGCAGCGTGAGTAATTGAAATCTTGCCTTAGCCGTAGTCTGTCGTGAGAAAAATCTTTCTTAGGTACAACAATTACTTAAGTTGTGCTGAGATACACGCAGGAGTTGCTAGTGTTATTTTTATTTTAAACCTACTGTTATCTGGGATAAGTTAACTTGGGTACCAATCCCGGATAACAGAATTTTTGTTATCAACACATCAACATGAGGCGTGTTGTCACAGCAACAACAGAAAACGGCGGTCTTGGCCCTCTAATTCTCTTTGCAAAATCTCCCTATTAACCTCTCCACTCTCCACTTTCGGCCACAGCCCGCGCCAAATGCATGTCTCTGCGGGCTAAGGACGGCCATTCTACCCTCCCAGGCACGCCAAGTCATGAGAGCTAAGCTCTATTTCTTTCTAGCTCCTCCCCCAACCTTGCCCTGTCCATCTCCTTTCCCCGCTTGTTTCTGTTTTCTCTTCCTTCTTCTCCTCCCACCAGAAGTTCACCATACTGTACCATAGTACCTTAGCACCTATTCGAGTACCCGAGTACTGTAATTTATGTCCGATACTGCGCCTCCCACAATAGACAGACGCCATGATGTATGATATTCTTGTGCGCCGCATAACACACCCTATTTGCTCCCATGCACAACAACAGCAACAACCCTACCGATAGCAGAGTATGTATGAGTGCACACCTAACTTAAGTTTTCCCTCCCTTCAAGTACCAGCGTCCTCCTCTCCGCCCCTCATCCTTCACAAAAATCCAATACCGGTATCAGATATTATTATACCGGTGAGGCGCTCGCGCACCCATCCAGTCACGCCATACCCACAAATTGCGCATCGTTTGGACCCAACGAATTACACAAACATGAAAGGAAAAAAAGAGAGAGAATTGTATCCCGTCGGAGTCACCCGTCCCTCCATTCAGCATCTTAAAACGCAGCCAAAGTGAAGGCGTCTGCGTACAATGGCGCGCACCGCAATGGTACTACACTCCTTACCCTTGTACCCTAGTACAGGACTGTTAGTAGATTCGTAGCCTGCCTCTCACAGCACCGGTCCGCTTTCATGCCCAGACAGCACTCGACACACTCAACGCACTCTACTCGAGTACTGTACCCTACTCGTACACTTTACCGCAAGTTGCGGGACTACCAGTAAACCATTCGCCTTATCTCCTCCATTCCTGCGTGAGGCGGGGAGGCTATCAATTACTGGATCGTATTTTCTAAAATGCAAACCAAACTATCAAATTGGGAGAAATAGAAACCTTTTCTCCTTGTCACGCGTCTTTCGCCTCAAAGGACACGGAAAGATTAACGTAACTTGTTGTTTGATAAATGTCTGTGCATCCTCAACCCTGCCTACATCCGGGTCACCGCTATACTCGTACCATACTGTGTGTGTCTCTTTACTGGGACAGATTAGCAATTTTGTTTGTGAAATCAGCCTGGTTTGGTTTATGCCAGGGGACTTGCTACACCTGACGAGCGTGTTATATTTCCTTCGCCCCGCGACACGGTACTATACCTGCACAACTGCCGGTATTCGTCAATCTAGGGTATTGCCGTACTGTACCGGTATAACGACAAATTACAGTACATCTCTGCGAGCTTCCCTTGCGGGAGCAGGACATACTCGAGCACCCATAACTGCCTATACCAAATTTGCAAGCGTCTGGCTTCTCTGTGTCTCTTATGCCATGCGGCTGGGCCATGTTCTGTGCTAGTGCTCGAGTAGGCTACCATAGCAACTAAACGCACACCTTCACAACCTCCAAGAACCAGGAAAAATGAAACACCGACGCCCCGAAGTCTCCATGTGGCAAGCGAACGCGACAAGATGTCACCCACCCTGACTTCCGCCCCTTGCCCGGAGCCGGGCGAGCGCCTGCCGCACAGTCCAGTAATTATTTTTGCGCCTGTGCTGCCCCACCGGCATTGTCCTGACAAGAAGAAAAGCCTTTTTTTCTTCTTCTTCTTTTCTTTCTCACCCCATCGATGCATGCTCTGTGCTGCTGGACTGGAGTTGAGAGAGAAAAGAAAATTTTCCTGCGCAAGTACCGCATTGCAATGTGAAGGGATAAATACGTCAGTGATCTCCAAAGATGGCTTTGGGAGGAGAAAAGTTTTTTATCTCGAGAATTTGCTCCGCTTTTATGGCATGTGAAAATTTCGGCCAACCCCTCATGAGGGGTGGATGCCGGTACTGGATGGAAGAATGCCCACGTTTATTTCCGGTGTGCCGTGGGGGTTGGACGTCCGGCAGCTTGGAACCGAATCTCCTGTCAAATCTAATCTGGTTGTCACACGCAGTTTTTGATACGATGGGCAACTTTATTCCTTCTCCCGCCGTGTTCTTGAGTCGCAGTGGATATTACCCGGAGAGCTGTACTCGAGTACGGTACGAGTACTGTACCGTCCGTCATGACGAACTATTGGTAACCACACTCCTACCTCTAACCACTCACAGCCAATGGCCGTCCTACAGCGGCCCTGGCATGATATTATACTTCCAGAATATTCCCCGGGTAAAGTTCGCCAGCCGCCAACGAGTTTATTATCTCAGTCTGTACTGAGATTTCTTTGTTTGCAGTTGAGTTTCGAATAAGTTTGCTGGATGCGGTGGAATTAATTGAGCAACTATCGGAGGAGCTCCATAGTCCTAAGTTACTTTTGGAAATTTAAAATGCGTGATAACGGTAGCATTCTCTCATAATAGAGTCCTTTTTCTTTTTGATATCCTATGCGTGAAAAAAAAAAACTATACGATGAGCACTGATGATACCTTCCAAACTCGTTTACCGATACCGATACTCCGCCAATAGCGATCATAGCGGGTATAAGATATAGGCCTGGGCCTCGCCGCGGTCGGTGGCTGCATCGTGCAAGCATACCGAATTTTCAGCGGGACCCGCGTGAGGTTTCGGTCCCAAGGGAATCGGTGATAATTTCGAGTGATGTTCCATGACTATCCATCCCTCAGGGAGGGTTGCACAGTGGTAGGGCTGTGGTCTAGATCTGGGGGAGGTAGGGCGGTAGCACTGTGGAGTGGGCGATCTCTTGATACGGTAGGTGCTCATGTGGATACGCGGGGATCCGGCGGCGTTACGAGTTTGACATGATGGATAACCCAATACAAATGAAGAAGGGGGCCGGGGTGCTGCACGGGCTTGTGGGCAAAACCGGGGGGTCTAACTACGTAATTGGCCCTTGATTTTCAACTTTAAGTACGTAATCCATACATGGCCTTGGTAATTGGTCACTCGAGTACCAGGGTTAGTCCGTGAACCTTCCCAATGAGTGGTCGTTTCTGATGCCCAGCCAGTGAAAGCGAAGAAGTAAGTCCCGTAAATACTTTACCATTTTTTTACTTGCCAGATGGGGGTGCCTACGGCGGTTTGACTAATACCACTGATTAACTCCTCCACCCGAGTACGGTACAGGTCCCCGTCGTCCCCGGCCGTCCCTCACCATTCCCCGCTGTCCTCAATCGTCTTTTGCCATCCCCCACCATTCACCCCCCTACCCTAAACTAACATGTCTCGCTCTGTGGAACCGCCGTCTGGCCCAAGAACGGCGGGGGGGTGGTGAGGGACGGTCGGGGACTGTAGGGGACGGTTGGAAATTTCGTGTACGAGGCAAGAGAGTGAAGCGAAAGTAAAGACTGGTCGGATGTGAGAACAATACGGTTGGTAGAGAAGGGATAAGAATAGACTGATGTCTCTTGTGTACATTGCTACTTGGGTACCGGTTCACAGTATTTATGCCCATGAGAGGTATCCATATACAGAGCTGACGGTCCGAGTTCCACTGTTGCCCACCGGACATACTTTCGTCACGTTGAAGCCGTTTTTTCAACAGGGAGGACCGGGGCCGGCATGAGTGATGCCTCATGATGCCGGAATAATTCGTTTGGATGTATGATTTCAGCTTGGGTACCGGAGGTCTAAACGCTAGGGATAGTCCCCTAAAGTCCAGTGCTCACCTAACCGGGCGTGGTCCGTCCCATTTCGGTGGTGGTGTCTGACGGTAACAATGTGGATGTTCGATGTAAGATACATGGAGCTCTCTACTGGTAGCCTAGACTAAATATAGGTAGAAGGCGCACTCAACGCACAAAATGGGAAAACCCCATACAACCGGAAAACCCACAAAAGTGCAGTCATGACCCCTAAGGTCGTGCCCCAAACTATCTATCAACAGTTATACGCAGGCCAGCCAGCCACTTGCTACGTGTCTGATAGTACGGAATGGTAACCGTGTTAAGTGCTGTGTATAAGAGCCGCGCTTCTCCTAGGGCAGCTGGATCTTTCCATCTCTCCATCATTCCACTCCCCTAAATTCCAATTAACCCCAACACCACCAATCTGCTGCATCACAAGCCTTTCCCACCTCAACCTAACTCCAACATCCTCTACTCCTCTATGAATAGGATAGAGATTGAACTTAGCGACACAGCTGGGGGGGTGGAGGCTGCTGCAGCTGAAATTGACGGAATGAAGGACATCGCACCGGTTACTGTTGCCCAGCAACTCAACCAGATCATGACGGACCTAACCGGGTTAAGACAGGACATGATCCAGATCCGTCAAGACATGAAATGCTGGTGCGCACACCTTCCTCACTTATTTAGGGAGCAGGGTTGATAGCTTGGGCATGGATTAACTTGAGCAGGAATGAGAACAATCTCGCGCGTGTCTGGAATTCGCATGCGTGCACGGGGCATCACACTTTATGGCCACTGTTTGGTATCGATAATAAGCCGATACCAGATTTTCCTAAGAAAGTTAGAGAAATTTATGAACTAGATGGTAAGTAAAGCTCACCGAATACAATACTAGAATAGGTACTAACTGATAGGTGCTAGAGCCACGTATTGATGCCCTGCTCCAAGCCCTTGGACTGCAGGAGAACGGCACACTGCACGACAAAAAGATAAAGTTCGGTTACCACATTGGGGTTGTGAAGATGTACGTATTACTACTGTAATGGGGAGGGATCAGGGTCTTTTCTTCCTTTAGACATAAGTACGGGGACAAAACCTTTCGTCCGACACAGGATTTTACACCAAATTTGTACATTTTTAAACGGGCAATTCCAAACACTGCTTCCATGAAAGCACTTCAAATCCTTCCATTAACTAGAGAATCACTGCCCGTTCAGACCCCCACTGTCCCCCCCCCCCCCGCTCACGAACCCCTTCACTCCTCCATTCCTCAAATCCTCCTATCCAACCGAAATGGATAACACAAACTTTGGCACCCTTGAACCTTCGATGACAGAGGTTGTTATTGCACTTAATAATGCCTTGATTGGAATTGACAAGGCAGCCCAAGGAATCAGTAACCTCCAAACCACAATTCCCGGGAATTTTGTCCAGTAACTGTGCCATAGGTCATCGTCCGTGGCTCCGGGTGTGGTATCTCGGGCTAATCTGATCTCCAGATATCTCTCAATATCCCCAATGGTAGGAGTGATCGCTATAAAGGACCCCTTGGTCAAATGTTTCCCAGTCTCGCCCGAAGGTGAGGTCTTCCACTAAATAACACCCACCTGGTTAGCGAAGCACTTCCACTTCCCTGAAGCGACTCTAGGGGCTCTTTTCGATTCTTTAGAAGGCATTCATCTAAACCGTCAATACAGATGAACACTTTCGGTAGGGATGCAATCGTCGTATTTATTATCTTCACCAAGTCCAAAAGCCGCACAACCGGTCCGCAAAACCCCCTTTTCCTCTCGCAAAAAACCCGCCGCATGGGCTCCTGGATTCCATATCGCTCTAAAAGCTGCTTGACGAGCAAACTATTATATTGAAACTTTTCTCCTATTATAATTGTTTCTCTTCCTGTTCTTAACTTTCCTCATAAGCAATAACCCATATACCCCAATGTTTGTTATTCAGGGTATGATCAATGACACTTGAGAGCTTGCGACGTCGGCGGGGAGACTGGGTGCCTCTCGGGATACAGGAAGGCTGGACCACCTCGGCTCGGCATCTGATAAGGTGTTCAAATTAAATCCGTTTGGTAAATTAGAGCTGTCTAGGCCTGGTTTTGCTGGTTCGGCGTTGCACAGAGCTTTTAACTAGAGCAGACGAGTCGAAGTTGGACACTTTGTATCCACCCAAGGCTACCTTTACCCTAAGGGGGAAGAAGCTTTTTCGAAAACCATTTTCAATCCGAGTGACTACTGATGATGAACTTCAGAAAAATCTGTCCCAAAAAAAGCATCCCTCCAGGAGATATATGCTCTTTCCATGCGAGTAGAAACCGTTAGCCAAATCTACATATATTAGCTCAAGCGCAGTACAACAAAATCAGGCTACCCGCACCCCTCCTAACCAGTGGAATACCGTCCTAGTACACGCACATAACATCCCGGCCACCGCCGCACCTCCTTTCTCGCAGCGCACCATTCCCTTTCACCGGCACCACAATCAAACGCTTACTCTACCTTATCAACCATAGGAAACAACCTCACTACAGATAATATACGACAAGGCACACGCTTTACAGAACGGGGTCTTCACCAAAAGGAAAAAAAAGTACCGCAAGAACAGGAATTGGGGCTCTACAGACACCGGCTATGCATCATGACGGCATACTCCTTAATTTACAAATCCCCTGACTAACAAAACCAATGACCCGCAACTGGCCCACCAACACGTACCCCCGCCTCCACACTATTATCCCCTCCCTTCCCCTAGCTACTCAGCAACCAATGCCATCTAACAAAACCTAGTCAATAATATCCTCTTGCAGCCACTCCTCCCGCCGCAGATTCCTGAGATCCCAAATCGCCCTGAGCCGCACCTCTCCGTTTTACCCCTCAAACCCTCGCGAAATGCCACCGCGCCTGAGTTGGACCAGGGCACTTTGTAGGTATGGGAATTGCTGCCTTGGGTGCCCAACTCCAACTCTGCCCCCGAGTACAAATCTCTTGCTTTTTTGCGCCTACAGCGAGTGATCTACCGTGAACCCGCTTACATTATTAGAAACTGTATGGGGCCGCATGAGTGATGCCTCATGATAGAATAATTCCTTTGGTGTAGGATTTGAGCTTGGCTAGTGCCGGAGGTCCAAGTGCTAGGACGATATTCCCCTACAATCCGTCCAGTGCTCACCTTACAGGGTGTAATCCATCCCATTTCGGTGGTGGTGGTGTGTGACAATAACAATGTGGATGTTCCCCTACTGGTAGCCCAGACTAAATATAGGTAAAAGGCGCACTCAACACACAAAATAGGAAACCCCATACAACGGGAAAACCCAAAAAAGAGCAGTCACGACCCCTAAGCCGGTCGTGCCCCAAACTATCAACAGTTATACGCAGGCCAGCCACTTGCTACGTGTCTGATAGTACGGAATGGTAACCGTGTTAAGTGCTGTGTATAAGAGCCGCGCTTCTCCCAGGGCAGCTGGATCCATCTCTCCATCATTCCACTCCCCTAAATTCCAATTACCTCAACACCACCAATCTGCTGCATCACAAGCCTTTCCCACTTCAACCTAACTCCAACATCCTCTACTCCTCTATGAATAGGATAGAGATCGAACTTAGCGACACAGCTGCGGGGGTGGACGCTGCTGCAACTGAAATTGACGGAATGAAGGACATCGCACCGGTTACTGTTGCCGACATAAGCCAGTTAAGACAGGAGATGAATCAAATCCGTCAAGACATGGAATGCTGGTGCACACACCTTCCTCACTTATTTAGGGAGCAGGGTTGATAGCTTGGGCACCGGTTAACTTAAGTAGGAATGCCAACAATCTCGCGCGTGTCTTGAATTCGCATATGCGCATGAGGCAGCAGAGCATATGGCCACTGTTTGGTATCAACAATAAGCCGATACCAGATTTTCCTAAGACACTTGGAGAAATTTATGAACTAGATGGTAAGTGAAACCCACCGAATACAATACTAGAACAGGTACTAACTGATAGGTGCTAGAGCCACGTATTGATGCCCTGCTCCAAGCCCTTGGACTGCAGGAGAACGGCACACTGAACGACAAAAAGAAAACGTTCGGTTACCACATTGGGGTTGTGAGGATAGCCGTATTACTGTAATGGGGAGGGATCAGGGTCTTTTCTTCCTTTAGACATAGGTACGGGGACAAAACCTTTCGTCCGACACAAGATTTTACACCAAATTTGTACATTTTTAAACGGGCAATTCCAAACACTGCTTCCATGAAAGCACTTCAAATCCTTCCATTAACTAGAGAATCACTGCCCGTTCAGATCCCCACTGTTCCCCCCCGCTCCCGAACCCCTTCACTCCTCCATTCCTCAAATCCTCCTATCCAACCGAAATGAATAACACAAACTTTGGCACCCTTGAACCTTCGATGATAGAAGTTGTTATTGCACTTCATAATGCCTTGACTGGAACTGACAAGGCAGCCCAAGGAATCAGTAACCTCTAAACCACAATTCCCGGGAATTTTGTCCAGTAACTGGGCCATAGGTCATCGTCCGTGGCTCCGGGTGTGGTATCTCGGCCTAATCTGATCTCCAGATATCTCTCAATATCCCCAATGGTAGGAGTGATCGCTATCAAGGACCCCTTGGTCAAATATTTCCCAGTATCGTCCCGAAGGTGAGGTCTTCCACTAAGGAACACCCCACCTGGTTAGCGAAGCACTTACACTTTCCTGAAGCGACTCTAGGAGCTCTTTTCTATTCTTCAGGAGGCATTCATCTAAACCATCAATACGGATGAACACTTCCGGCAGGGATGCAATTGTCGTGTTTATTATCTTCACCAAGTCCAAAAGTCGCACAGCCGGTCCGCCAAACCTCCTTTTCCTCTTGCAAAAAACCCGCCGCATGGGCTCCTGGATTCCATATCGCTCTAACAGCTGCTTGACGAGCAAACTATTAAAAGTTTTCTCCTATTATAATTGTTTCTCTTCCTGTGCTTAACTTTCCTCATAAGTAATAACCCATATACCCCAATGTTTGTTATTCAGGGTATGATCAATGACACTAGAGATCTTGCGACGTCGGCGGGGAGACTGGGCGCCTCTCGGGATACAGGAAGGCTGGACCACCTCGGCTCGTCATCTGATAAGCTATTCAAATTAAATCCGTTCGGTAAATTACAGCTGTCCAGGCCTGGTTTTGCTGGTTCGGCGTTGCACAGAGCTAACTAGAGCAGACGAGTCGAAGTTGGACACTTTGTATGGGAATTGCCACCTTAGGTGTTCAACTTCTACTTCGCTGGATGAGAATAGTCTCAATATCTATCGCGCTCTACAGGTATGTGTGTCCTCCCCCTTACGCCCTGGTAAGGGTTGACGCTAGGACCTGGATGGAGATAGCTGAGTGGTGGGGTATTCTCCTCTCTACATTGGAACTCTCTCCCACAGGACCTACAGTAACGAGGTAGTCCGCTTTTGCTAATCGATTAGTGTATCGGGTACTCCATTCTTATCACCAAGCGACACCTAGTCCCTTGCGCTCTTGAACACACTCCGGACTACAGCTTAAATATACAACCTGGATATTGATGCTACAGCTAATATGCCCGCTCAGCTCCTTCAGCAAACAGCCTCCCGTATTTCAGATTCCTCTTAACGCCCATCGAAGCCTCCACCCAAGGACTACGTTTACCCTAAGAAAAGACGCTTTTTTCGAAAACCATGTTCAATCAGAGTGACTACTAATGAGGAACTTCATAAAAATCCATCCCAAAAAAAGCATCCCTCCAGGAGATATATACTCTTGCCATGCAAGTAAGTACCGCTCGGCAAATCTACATATATTAGCTCAAGCGCAGTACAGCAACATCAGCCTACCTGTACCCTAACCAATGGAATACGGTCCTAGTACTCGTACACGCACATAACATCCCGGCCACCGCCGCGCCTCCTTGCTCTCAGCGCACCATTCCCTTTCACCGGTACCACAATCAAACGCTTACTCTACCTTATCAACCTGTTGGAAATTGTCGTTGCTACGGTGTTTCCATACTCACTGTTGCCACGGTCACGAGTGATGCCTCGTGACTGCTTGCGTCACCTCTCCTCTTACCTCGGTCCCACCCCCTTCCTCTTTCGCTTCGCTTTTCCTCCCTCAATATTCAACTCAGTTTTAGCTAGCAATACAACTTGTTTGGCTACTTGAGGACCGATCACCACTTGAACTCGTGATATCACTTGCTTCCGCTGGCCTTCTTCAAATACCTTCCAACACAACCATAGGAAACAACCTCACTACAGCTAATATACCACAACGCACACGCTCTACAGAATGGCTTCTTCATGAAAAGGAAAGGGAAAGTACCGCAAGAACAGGAATTGGGGCTCTACAGACAGCGACTATGCAGCATGACGGTATACTCCTTAATTTACTAATCCCCTGTAAAAAACAAAACAAACGATCCCACAACTGGCCCGCCAACCCGCACCCCAGCCTCCCCTCCCGCCGCACATTCCCGAGATCTCAAATCGCCCTAAGCTACACCTCTCCGTTTTACCCCTCAAAGTCCCGCGAAATGCCACCGAGCCTGAGTTGGGCCCGGTCATTCTGTACGTATGGGAATTGCTGCTTTCTGTGCCAACTCCAACTCTGCCACAAATCTCTTGCTTTCTTGCACCAAAAGCGAGTGATCATTCATGAACCCTCTTACATCATTAACTAGCGGTAACTCGTCGATCAGGGCACTGTATGGGACCGCACGAGTAATGCCTCATGATGCGGGGGTAATTGGTTTGGAGGTGTAGGATTTGAGCTTGGCTAGTGCCGGAGGTCCAAGCGCTAGGACTATAGTCCCCTACAGTCCGTCTGGTGCTCACCTCACCGGGCGTAGTCCGTCCTAGCACCCCTCAAAAGACAGACTATGAGCCGTAGACCGTCCCATCCTCCCCCGAAGACGGACGGACTGGAGGGCTGGGAGCACTGGCTAAGATCACGAGGACACTGGCTAAGATCACGGGAACAGTGGCCTGGGAGATTGAGATTGCAATCTATTCAGGCTCTAAAGAAAAAGAAAGAAAAAAAAACACCGCCCCTCGCCGCCGGATTCAGTAATTCGGGAGCCCAAAGTAGGTACGGAGGGCCATGAACTTCGCGTGCATATTCATTCCGGGGAGGACCTCTATACCGAATGCTGCGATGAGGGCTTCAACGGCATCGTCTAGCACCCTTAGTTAGCTATTATTTGATTACCATATTTAGTCAGCTTCACTTACCTTCTAGGTTCTTGAAATCTCCAAGGGTCACGGGAAAATTTGCAATCTCAGTATTCCCAACACCCCGGAGGGGGGCTAGGAGGGAATGCTCGTCAATGGTATTGCGGTTGGCCAGACGGGCCATTTGGTTTGCGTCCCTGTCCAATCCATGCCCAAGTTAGCACTCAAATCAACTTTGCAAATATATGGGGGAGGTCAACACACAAACGTAAAATTTCCTTCCCCAGCCCAGAGATGTCATGACGCATTCCTTTCATACCCTTGTCCTGATCCGCCAGCTTCGTGTTGATGAGAATGATATCAGCTTTGAGTTCGTTCAAAAGGTCTTTGGTTTTCTTGATAAAGACGTCCATTCCTTCCGCAAAGGTTCTAGAAGCATTCGCGATCTTGGACATCGATTCGGTGAGGTCAGAGAAATCTTGCTGAGCCATTTCGTGCAGTAGATGAGGGTGGAGAGGTTAATAAGTTGGGGAGCGGAAATGTGGAAGGGGGAGTTGTGGAGCGGAGGTGTAGAGGGAGGAGGGGTGGAAGGAGGAGAGAGGGATAGAAAGAGGAAAGGGAGGAGGAAACGGGGAGGGGGAGGGAGAGAGGGGAGGGAGAGAGGGGAGGGAGACAGGGAGAGGAAGGGGAGACAGGGAGAGGAAGGGGAGGGAGGGAGAAAGGAAGAGGCAACTCCGATATCAGCACATGGCCCAATCGTTCGAGTTCTTATGGTATAGTGTTTATCTATTATCTTTTCTCTCCCCGTTCTTTTATTTTATTCTGGCTGCATTTCCTAGTTGATTTTTTTGTGAATTCACGATGTATGATACTGTACAGTACATAGACTCCCTAAATTATCCTTCGTCTTCCAATTGGGTTCTATTACTGCGAACTCTGGCTTGGCTTTCTCTTTTTTTCCTAGCCCGATTCCCGGTAGTTCCAAAAGTCTAGCAAACCCCCTCCTCCTATAACAGTAGCCCCCCAGATAGATACTCCTCTCTGAGCAGGCGAAGCAGCCTGCAAGCCAACCACACACACACACACCCTCCCTTCTCACCGACTCTCGGCCCTCCAGCAATCCACTATAAAGATGCTCATGTTGTCATTAACTTAGCTTCATGCTAGCGGTACCTGAAATCCTCGACCAGCAAAAATCCCCCACGACAAGAGAAACACTGGGAAGTTGAACTGAGCGGAGTAAGGTCTGCAGTCTAGATGGGCTTGGAGAATAGTACGCCCCCGCGTCCGCAAAGCTCTCATACCATTCTGATCACTACTAGTTCCCTGGAACACTTCGCTCGCCCTCATTTTCCACTATTCGGTAAAATGATCTGAGTTAAAGTCCACAAACTCACCTGAAAACTGTTCGTCAAAAAGACCTCCTCTAGCCCGCTGCCGTTAATGGGTATTGTTCTCCAGGTTCTCGGGGAACCAAGAGGGGAATGACAACTTCATAGATGGGGGCGCACTGTAGTGTTCGGTGCTTGAATGCTCTCCGCAGGAAGGGACAAGCCACCCAGCGAGCCTGCCAACTTCCGGATTTTTCGTTACTTCTTCTGATCTCAGACCTTGGTAGGTCTTTGCCAGTATGATACTATAATACCCAATAATTATGCCAGGTATCAGCATCCCCAGTTTCTCTCTCTGTTCATCCATGAGTTTAGATACAAATCTTTCCCCCCTTCTCTTTTTTTCCTCCATTCCTTCTCATCAGGAGAACTATATAATCAATTAATCGGTGTCTGATGGTGGAACTCTAATGGGCGAAATTAAAGGGTCAATGAATGGCAAGAGGATCACGAAGCCTCTAAGTACTAGTATCATACCTGAATACTAGTACCAGCACCCCCATCCCGGCAAAAGGTACCCCGAGATTTATAGGGAAACCCGGGATCTTTCAGGGATATTTTGCCTTCTCTCAACATGGCGTTCACCTGCCCAAGTACCAGTACCTCTTACCCAGGACTAGTATCCAGGACACCAAGACGAGGGCGTCCTCCGCTTCCACAAAAGTACGATATAGCACAGCACAGCACTCGATCATCAGTGATTAAGCCTAGTGATAAAGTGGGCATGAACTCCCGATCAGCTCAACAAAATCAACCAAATACGGAAATAATCTTAACTCCATATCATAAAATTAATGCTTCGAACACAGTATTGCAATCCAGAACCAAGCATGACCTTTTAAAACGAAAAACATGGAAAATTAAAATGAAATAAAAACCCCGTAACCGTACAACCGGACTCCGCGCAAACAACAAACCAAAAGAGAGGGAGAAAAGGAAGAAGAAGAAATGCCAAAGGAGATAGAAATGCCCCACAAGAGCGTGGAGTCACCCCAGGACCATAACAGTGAGAACCGAATCCCAACTAGCCCATTCCAACCAGGAGGGAGCAAGCATCGGTAAGCGACCCCACCACCCATCCGCCAATTCATCACGTGCACAGACTATCTGTTTGCAGGGTGCAAGGTAGAAAGAAAGGAAATAACCCTTGGTTTTTCCATACCCGATCGACGAACCCCCACTCCCGAATACCGCCGATCAACGACCACCACCCATTGGACCCCTCCCCCGCACCCCACTCAACATACTATCCATATTTTCCAGTTCCGCCTCCATCTCAATCTCACTCTGGATCTTCTGCATCATCTCCAGAAATTTCCGCCGGGTCCTTAATCCGCCGTCCATTTGTAACATCATTTGCTGCTCTTCCATTTCCTCCTGCTGTCGCTGCCGCTGTATCCTCTGAAGTTCCCGTTGCTGCCCCTGATGATAGATTTGAAGCTGGTGTTGGTGCTGTAATTGTTGTCGCCCGGGCTCATCCTGCATCATCATGATCACTGGTTGGTGGTTCATGTCTGCTCCTCCTCTAACCTGTTGGTGCTGCTGGTGAAGCTGTTGTTGATTCCCCATCCCTATCGGACTCCGATACCTCAACTTCCAGCACGCCACGCCCTCTAGCAGCTTTGTCAGCGAGCCATTGTGGTACCTATCCACAATCAGATCCCGACAGGGTTCGCACAGGCGCAGGGTGCAGGTATTGCACTCGAATAGTTGCCGGGTGAGAGTACTGTCGCAGGCTATGCAAGCCTCGCCTGGGGCTTGCTTCTCGACTTTTACGAAGAAGAGGTGTGGGAGGAGGTAGAGGTATTCTCTATAGGCATAGATCGGATTTGACATGGTGACTAGATGCGGGCGCGTATGTGCGTGGAGCCGGATCCGTGATATGTGGCGGTTTGTGTGGAAACTCGTGGGTAGGGGAGGGCAGGGGATGGCGTGAAGGAGGGAGTAAGTGGGTGCGGATGTGGCTGTAGTGACGTGGGGAGGGATATATGGTAGATATTGACACTGTGGGGCAGCAGGTCAAGACTACTATTTCGTACGGCGGACGACGAGCGATGGAGGGGTAAGGCCGGGGGCGAAGAGGGGGGGAAAGAGCCGCAATGGAAATATCGGCTGGGCCAAGGACTTATCACCACTTCAGCAACCACAAGAACAAGGAGGTTAGATCCCAACTTTATGAAGAACAATGCGCAGTTAGCAAGAGCGAAAAAGAGGAAGAGGGGTGGTGTGCCTCGAACGACAGAAACCCAGAAGTCAAGGTTTAAAAATAAAAAGAGTAAAAAAGTAAAGATAAAAAATAAAATAAAATAAAAATCACGATTCCCAAGGAAAGAAAAGTAAAGGAGAAAATTGAAAAGAAAAAAAAAGTACTAGACAAATTAACAGAAAGCAAGGTCAAAAAAATGATCCCGCAGTGGTAAAGAGCTGTCTCTTTTTTTTTTCTTTTTTCCAATCCACTCACCCATCCTACTTTCCTTGCTTTTTTTGAAAGGGGAGGGGGAAGCCACTCTTTTACTTTTTTTCCTTTCTCCTTTCCGCTTTGCGGAACGTCCAGGCAGGCAGGCAGGCGCTCTAGCGAGCAAGCAAGAAAAAAGAGCCAGGCCAAGGGGAGGACGGGTGGCAAAAAACCTTATACTCGAGTATCGGGATTCACCTATTTTCCCGCACCGGCAAAATAAACCCGCTCGAGACAAGAAGGAAAATTATCTCCTTCGCGGGCTGGCTATACTATTACACATATACTATACAATTTACAATTAGCATACTCGAGTACCGAGCTGCGGGCCGACACTAAAGAGCCCAAGGAAACTAGCGTAACGGGGTCTGGTCTTCCGGGAGAGCTTTACTCCAGTAGTTAGTGAAGAAACCAAAACCTCCATTAGTCAGGGTAAATATTGAAAAGGGGGGAGTATTCCTCTTCTGGCGCTCCCCTGACCTTATCTGCTGCGAAGAAATCCTCTATCATACGATACCGCGGTCTAGACTAGGCAATTAGATATTATCTCCGTGCATAAAGTAGAATACTCTAAGCAAACAGACCTTGAGCAATGCTGCATGATATTCTCCCACAAGGGCAAACCACTAAAAGATCTCGAAACCTATACAGCCGCATTCCAAAAGTTATAGTACCCGGGCTAGTATCGTGACAAAATTTTATAGCAGATGTATTATAGCCCTTTATGTTGTAGTACCAGCTGGGGTGCCAGAACTTTTGGAATGACGCTGTACTGTGCTGTATAGCTTATATAGAACGGTACTGTAAAGCAAGCTAAACAGCAAAAGAATACTTGGACTCTCATCCCAGAGTCACGGAATGAAACCTGGCTTCATTCGAGAGCTTCCACAACTGCCAATCCTAACCTCACCTAGGGTTAGATAGCGTGGTCCGCCCTGAATGCTCAACCGATTATAGTTTAGTCGCCTCCGTTCGCCCACAGCCAAATCCACATTACAGTATTGTATCACAGGATAAGTCAAGTCAGCATATTATAGTTGAAGCTCCTAAGGAGGTGGAAGAGCAAGAATGGGGTCCAGCAATTTCACCCCTCTTTCTGCCCACTTCCTTTGTTTTTTTTTCCCGAGAGGGAGGGGGGAGGTGCAGTGCATACCTACCGTGCAGGGTCGTACGGCGTGTAATCTAGTCAGGGACGAGGTCGTTGGAATCCCTTTAACGTCACACTTGCTTGTTAAAGTTAAAAGATGTCTTAAAAACTCCAATAGTTAGTCCCCGTGCTAGGAGGTTGGGGTTGCGCAGAGCCTGATGTCCCTTTATTTTCATTTTTACCCCTCTACTCGAGTAGTACTCGTACAGCAGGGGTTTTTTTTTTTTTTTGGTGTTTTTCGCCCCTTTTCCAAAGGAGGAAACTTTGGACTACCCGTACGACACCCAGCACATTGGGGTTTATTCGAGTTCTCAGGGGATGCGCTCTAGATCGATTGTCTCAGTCGACAATATGGCACTACACAAAGTCTACAATGCAGTGTCTGTGTAGCACTCCCCCATAAGGCGTAGTCCTGTTTTACCGCATCCAATCCTACAAAGCGAAATCTCCCATGGGTAAATTATATGACTCCCAATATATACAGACTACCGGTATACGGCAACCCGCATTCCCACCACCACCACCACAACCACAACCACCACAAGGCACGAGGCATAAGGCATAAGGCACAGGGCAAATCGGATCACAAGTGATTGGCGCACCAACAGCCAAAAATTTAAATCCCACGCGAGCAATTCTGCCCTGGGCAAACAATTCAGCAATCCACCCTCCATCTATCCGGGGAACAAATATCTGTGTAATATTATTACAGAAGAAAAGGAACATATAAAAGGCCAAACCAGCGCCCGCCCCAGGCCACAAGCACTTGAAAAATAAGGGGTATTTTGTACTATATGTGCTCCTAGACACGCACAGATCTTTCACCATACATCCCTCCAACCCCCATCCTCAGGTTCCCGTGGCCTTAGACAGGGATGCGGAAGGCAACCTCCCCATGTAACTCGTGCACAATACAGGTGAAGACCACCAGTCTCGGGGGTTTGAACAGTGGTATTGGTATGGAGATTAGTGTCGAGGAAGGAAAGGATGGGCCAAGAACTGCATTCTTTTTTCGATTTTAGGCTTCTTGGTCCCGGGTTATCGTGGTGATCTGCCCCCGGAAGCGCAGGATGTGGTCCGATATGAAAAAGTTACAGCGCCAGAAGGAAGTGTGTAACCCGCCCCCACTTGGAATTTTTCCGTCGGTAGACGGCAGTCGATCAGGCTATTTTGAACCTTACTCGAATGCCGTACAGCCACGATAGATTCAACACTCGGACGCAAGCCACTCTGTGGCAAGGGGAGGTTACACACGTCCCCTTTAGCGGGGCATGGTGTGGGGAAACTCTTCTCACTTTGAGGTCAAAAGAAAGTGTGGCGAAATGCACCAGCTCCTTTGAGTAGAGTAGCCTTTAGGGGTAGGATTTTCCCAAATATTTACCGTGGGCATGGCTTTCGAGACATTTGCTCTTTATTTAGAGAGCAGCAACTAACTGGGAAGGGTTACTTTGCGGGGAATCTTGATTCACACCTTATTCTAACCTCTCACCGCGAGAACCAGATCATGCGGTATGTACGGTATTCGTCACGTACCTAATCGGGCGATACTCCAATGGAAAGGTTCACCAAAAATTTCTTATCAGAGCCACGTGATGAGTTTATCTATCCATTCGGGCAGCACCGTATCCTTTCTCGCACTATGTCTTAGTTTATTCCTTTCTCATTTGACAGCAAACCGATCGTGATAAAGACCACGACCGGAGCAGTGTGGGAAGGGGATTGATGGGCGCGATGCCTTCACCGACAGTATCACAATACCTCGATCTGACAAGAATAAGAAAGAAAGAAAAAAAACAAGGTTTGGCCATCACAAAAGCCATGGTACTCGTATGGAAGAGTGCAGTGCAGCCCCTACAGAACGGGTCGTGCTTCTTTCGCTCAAAACACGAAATCCAGTTCGAGCGACGATCACCTGCTGCCGTCGCTGCTAACTCTGGATGCACGAGTATGATACACTTCGAGTAATACAGTAGATATCCCACAGCCACATCATTACCAAACCCAGGCCCAAATAACCTAGATACCTACATCAGATCTCTCTTCCCGCTCTTCCACATATGATACCCCTCTCCACCTCCCCTCCATCTTCACCGCCCACCCTCACCGAGAGTGCAAAAGCCATGCATCTCTATCCGATAGACGACATCAACCTGGCGCCCCCAGATCGTTCCCAGCGATACTCACCTGCTTCACATGTGTGTATCTAGTTTAAAATGATGGAGACATGTGATCTACCCCGCGTTGATGCTCCGCCCGATTTTCCTGCTTTTCCTTCCCCCCCTTGCCTACCTTCCTATTCCAGGACCGGGGGAATAAAAAGGATGAGTTGACGGCACATTACGAATGGGTGAGTTGAAAAAAGTAATTATCGGTCATAAAAAAAAGCAGATAGGCGAACCGCTGAACTCGAGCGAGGTGTCATGAAGCACTCATGTGGTTTTCGGAATTGGGGAATGCCATTCTTTTTTCTCTTAGTATCACAAGTAATGGCCCCTGTGCCGCAAATGACACGGTGCTGTAACTGGAAATCGAGCACTTGTTTTTGATATAACAAAACCTAACATATCATAGTTAGGAGGGGACAAAAAATATTATATTACAGCAAATAAATGAAGTGAATTTAAGGGACTAGCAATTCCAAATCCCTTTGCTTGTGAAATTCGCATTTAAGTTACTGTATGTACCCCAAGAAAAGGAAGCAGTATGCTATTTGGGCTATTGCACAAATTATTTCGTTTGTTGAGGCAACACCCAATTGTTTAGTTTCTTGATATTATACTTATCTTATGGCACCTTTTTAGGACATTGGATACTATACAACTAAGTTCCCTAACCCTACATGAGTTTTCTGCTTTTTTTGTTCTTGTCATTTTTCCAATATCAACTACTATAATTATCGTACATAATACGTACTTTTTTTTTGTGAGATAGTTTGTGATGAGGCCTTTGCCGGTATTCCGCTCTGCGGAAAGGGGGGACAGGGGAGGTATCGTGGATGGGTAGATCGATAAACAGGGAGGGGGAAGGGTAAGTAGACAGGGAAGAAGGGAGCTTTACTCGAGTATTCGGCTACGGTACCGTATGGTAATACCCTTGTACGGTACGGTACACCGCACCCTGCTATCCCGGATCGCCCCCAACTGGATAACCCGCTGGGCCATAGAAAATTCTGTGGCAGCTCCAATGCCCCCGTAAAAGCACTGGCTGAACCAGAAGCAAGGGCAACCAGATCTGTGTGGAACTTGAATGCACTTTGCCCCGGTTCTTCAATAACTTTATCTTGAATCGTATCCCCTCAGTAAACTTAAAAAGGACTATTCCTAAAAAGGGTGATAGGAAGGGTGAATAATACCGCAGAAATTCAGTGATGTGTTGCAATGGGACGTAGATCAGCTAAATTGAACCAAAAAAGTGGAAATCTGGAAATCTCAATTAACATCCTGTACTTAGCAGAAGAGATTCAGAAGGGCAGGAGGTATTTCTGTGTTTGCTTGTTTTGGAGCTTGAATTCAGAGGTTTGATTTTGTCGAATTCCTCATGGCGAGAATTTGTGCAAAGTTCACGAACAAGCCGATTCACTTCTTCGTCTGATCCGTTTTCAGGTCCAGTACGTTAATTGTGCTCGCAGATTCACTATCGCCCTCGGCCTCGGATCACCCCGATTAGAGACAATCACCCCCAGAAGGAATAGTGTCTTCCAAACAGAGTATAGCATAGGGAGGCTGGGCTTGCTGGATCTCTTGAACTCGCACGGTATTGGCTATCTTGTTGACCTACAATACTCTTCTAAACCTATTGTGGTCTAGACCGTGATTTACGTCAAGAGACCTCCCCCATGGTGGACCTGCAGAGTTTTTACGGCAATTGAGTAACAAACTGGGTTTGCGCAACGGGGGGTAAGGGTTTGCCGCATTTTGCAAAATAATTGGAAGATGCAGACTGGAAGAAATAAAGGATCCATAGATCTAGAGTTTTTAAAATAGAGGGCATTAATGCTGGTGGGGGGCCAATACCTGTTGTTCTGTCCGGTGCTCAGGAGCCAGTCAAAGATTGGGACAGAGTGACAATCGAAAGCCTCGGTTGCAACGTAGATATCAGTGTCACTCGATCCCAAGCTTTAATGTGCACCCGAGTAAGCATCTCAAACTTCCCTTTCTTCCTCCAACATCCCGTCTACTCCTGGAGGAAATTCTGGGATTTGAGCCATCCAGGATAGCCAAATGTGGCTGTGTGCTTGTTTCAGTGCCTAGAAAACATTATAAAATCCTACCTCGACGTCTGTCATATCATATCGGTAATCCATGATATCCATGATCTCACCCCTTGCGAGCACCGATACCACATGGGCCCGTTAGCAGGGCTACCCCCTGAGGTTGGTATAGAATCGTGTCGCGGACCGTTGGGAACAAGCAGTTCAACGCCTACCGGTAGTCCTTCAGTTACGGGGCGGTGCACTCCAATGGCCAAGGTTACCTGAAGCATCATCCCAATATGCAACTGGTGTAAAAGCTAAACCATTGCTTCTAGACCCCAACAAGACGGGCCCGTTAGGGGCAGCAAACCAGTACCCGTACCGGTACTTCAGAAAGGGCTAGGCACTCAGTGGTTAAGTAAGATTTCTTCTTATATTGTCCGGACGGGACATTAGAGCTTTTCTAGAGTCCAAACCTAGCTGCCTAAAGAAAACTTTTAAGTTGACCAATGAGGTCACGCATTGCTTTAGGGGTATATCCTGGAGAGCTAGCCTAGTCGGATTTCCATCTCTTCTCCCTTTGGGGCCCAAGTTTCTAAGATCCCTGAGAACATATTATAGACCCATTTTTGCGTGGGTATTGCTTAATCGGGGACGCCCTGGACCCTGCTGAACTTAAAAATTTCCTTTAAAGGGAAATGGGACTCAAGAAAAGCTGGATTGGCAGTTTATATGTTCCACGCTATAGAGTCAGGCCTAATTGGTATCGAGTTTTGCAGATAACACCCTTTCTCACCAGGGAATTGGATCCGGTTTGGATCTCGATGCATATTTTTGCGACGGCGAAGGTTTAGTGTGGGGGGTTCGTGCATAAGGATCCCACTTCCGAGGTCACCCGTGAGATACCGGCACGATGGTACTGTATGATGCCCCCCACCCCGCGACACTTCACCATCCACCAGCGCCAGACCTTGAAAAGAGCCTATTGATCCTGTCCTCGGGGACTCGTGTACTCTTCAATTGATCGATGTTCTAACAGCGATTGTCAGGTCCCGTCTTGCATAAAGCCTCATGCAACAAGGGGAGATGAACATGATAGCCCGCTGTCACAAACCGTTTCACATAGGGCTTTGCCCACACTCCTATAGGTTCCCAACTATAGACTATCATACTAGCACTAATCCTCTTCAACCGAGGAGGTGATTGGAACGGGAAATAAAATGACCAGGGTTCCTGGACGTGGCCCCGTTGAACCCAGCAACGGATATTCTGGAAATTTCTTTTCCTCTTATCTCGGTAGGAGAATTGGATGACAGCTCTCTTCTTTTGGGAGCCACGTCACCAGGGTAACCTTGTTTGCAGATGGAAAAGAAAACCCCTTAGACCTATCACAAATGGAAGATACAGCTGGTGGTCTGTTTTCCCAAAAACAGCTAGAATCCCCAGTAAATTTAGGTCCGAAGCTCGCAGGGCCTAAAATTCAGCTGCAGAACTTGGGCCGCTCGTGGTGTTTCGTTTGATTTGAACTTTGCACACTTAAGTGTCCAGTGTTGCACAGTACCCTCTTCCTTAGATGATCGTTAGAGAAAGTGCTTTGGCACCAAAACACACGTGCTAAGGTGTCCAGATCTACCCTCAAGTGGGCAGACTTTCTGGGCACTATATCTGATGCCTCTAAGCCGATGAATGGGTGTCCTAGATCCATAGCGACTCATCACATGTCCTCTGGCTAAATCCTGTACAGTATACAACATCTGATATCCAATCCACCCTCTTGGGTTTTCAGAGGTTCTAATGTTGTCCAATTCCAATCTAAACGTAAAGGTTGCGTCAGGCTGCCAATAAAATCCATGATAAAAAAAACAGGCAAAATATTAATACCTGTAACAAGGACTGCAGAAGCTTGGGGGAGCTGGCTTTGATTGTAACAAAGCCGGGCGCACTCACCAGCTCCTAAGAAGTGAAGCAGTCTCCGAATTTCACGGCACTCTAGGTGAAAGGCCAGCCGGCAGCCGAATCTAGTGTGCCAAAGGGCCTTTAGACTACTTAGACAGGATCATGTTGTCTAACCAGATATTAAAGTTACTCTGCATCCTTGAACCAATTCCTCCTCTTCAAATAAACGTCGCCAGTCCTTCCTCACTACTCACTCCTTCCCTCAATCAGCCTTCCTGTATCGCTATTGTTGCCCAGGGCCGAGGCAATCGGCCGATTTCAATGCCTCCGGGGATTTTAGTGTCAGCGTCCGGGGAATTCTGACGACTCCTAAGGTTCTAGTGGCTCGAAGAGATGTGTTGTTCAGGGCTGTGTATTGATGTTATACCAACTACCGGGAATACGAGGTCTCATATATGTGTCTAACTCGTTTTTTCCCCGCCCCGTATTTATCATGACTCCACACTTAGTGTAAACTGGATTGAGGGTAGTCGGGGGTGTATGTGTAGCTGGATATAGAACTGCCAACAGTTGGATCATCTGCTTTGATCGCTCCCGCGTGACCCTCTCCTTGTGGTGTAGCTAGCGTATTGCCAAACTCGAGGGAATTGACGGTCTTCACACAGCTAGTAGAGGAGAAGATTTTTCCAGGAAGGCTTCTGTGATTAAACAATTCTACCCCCTTTAAAAAGCACAAGTCAAGGCGCCCAAGGTTGAGTTCTGAGGTGGTGAGGTTGGAGGAGGGATCTTTATTTAACACAGTTGGGTGCCTCTAAGTTTTGTGGCTTTAATGATATGTGTGATTTCACGCATTGGGAAAAAAGGCGGGGTATGGGAGCTAAGTAAAGTACTGTGCGAAAGCGCAGCCTGGCGCTGAAGTAGCCACTGACTTTAGTTAAATTGAACCTACTTCCTGCGGGACCTTGGAATTAATGAGAATGATCCTCGGTATGAGAAGATTTGACTGCAGAAACACTACCCAATACCGATCTCATTCAAGTAACAAGCGACGGAAGGACTCAGTTTGGTGGTAGGTTGGACGGGAACCTGCTTATCTCCTACTCCGCGCCTGACAATTTCTCGGCGAGGACGAAATGATAGTGTTCTGTGCCTGGCTTCAACGGATTCAAATGCTCTTTGGTTAATTGACCTTCCCTGGAATTCCTGTCTGTCTGTCTTAAGGGCCGAACGAGTGTATGGGGGTCTTTCTTCTTCTGGATATGACAGCGTTCAAAGGATCTAGCTCCCCACCTTTGGAGATATGACTTTGAACAACACACGAAACCTGTATGAATACATATTTGGGGGGAACGGCGGGGTTTTGATCCACAAGGAGTGAGGCTCTGTCCTTGCTGTACAATGCACTTAGGCTCTACATGCTTTTTGGACAGCGTATGTACATATCTCACATTCTCGACATGCACCTTCCTCGCAAAGTGGATTCTTGATACTTGGGATATGGACTATATTTCTATATCTTCACTGCCCCGTCCTCCTACCTTTGGGGTTCAAGGTAACCGGCGCTTTGCAGTACCAGCGCCCATATCAGTAGATAATTCGCGAGCGAGCTTAAGAACACCTGAAACATTCCCTCTTTGTTAGTATGAACCTCCCCTCTCTCTCACAGATCAGAGCTAAGCGATAAATATAGACCTAGAAATCTAGCTCACCTTATTGTTATGGTTTCCACCGGTATTCACACCGCGTGAATGCGCAGCTTTGCTTAAATGGATGGTCTGCTATTTCTACCAATGAGATTAGTTAATACGCGTCTCATGATAACGCGTTCGCACACCACTAACAACGCGTCCGCCCAGCCTCCATAAATACCCGTTTGGCAGGTCTCGCGTTATATCATACTTTCTCCTGCAAACGCGACTCGTGCTGGTGCAAAAGCAACATTGGATATAATGGCACTTGACACTACCGAACATTGTCTTATTTTCCTCATCTGAACTCGAAACAGGGGCGGCCAAGCTGCTAGGTCCGACTAGACATAGAGATAGCGGAGCACAAAAGCCTGGGTTGAGTCCTCCCACTTCGATGGAACTCAATATTAAACGTCTTGCTTGACCTGAGAGCGGCCCCAAACCCTGGATCTATTTGCTTGCCTGGAGTATCTCTGATAGCAAAGGTATGTGCTCACCGGCGTATGGTCTCTCTACCCATCTTCCCAAGCTTTGCTAGCATGACTTTTCGGGGCCTGCGACGGAATATTAACTTACTATATCCTTTCCTCTTAGGGAGCGATCACTGCCTATGGCTTAACCCTTGTCTGGTAGAAACATAGATGAAGGCCCAAAAATAGGGTCTATGCCCCAGCTTTCGGCGCGGAAGGTTACAGTTACTTAACCGCCTCAAGGCGATCTAAACGACTAGCCGTAGCTTGGAACCGACTAAGAGCCTGCAGAGGAGGTTTTGCTTGGTTCTCGGGTGAATTGTTTGCCTGGTGAGCGTTGGGAGATCAGCAGGACTGCTGCCAGTTGGTGTCGATACACTTATAAATTCGGGTATGGAAGTGACCGGGGCTCTTGCTCCACGGGATTCCAGGGCAATTGTTTCCATCCACGGGTATTATGTCTAGGTGGATGGGTGCTATTCTTGCTTAAACATCTTTGGTACAATGACTGTCATCAAGGCTATAAGCGGGCAGAATCGAGTCCATAATTGAACCTACGGAGATGGTACAGTAACTCTGGTTTTCGGAGAGTGCTTCGTCGCTCTCTGAATTAGGCAAAACGGAAATTGCTTAAGAGAGATTTTAAAGTGGACGAGGTGGCGCGGCTGAAAATGCGGGGTCTGTGGCTCGCTTGGCTTCTCGTCTTAACACCCCAACCAACGATCACGATAATACTGTAGAGGAGCAACCTCACTCACCTTCAATTATATCTCTACCTTTAGCCGCTTCATCGTTTTGAAAAGGGAATGTTGGCTAGTTCGGCGCACCAGAAAATTCGACTCCCGACCAACCCGCTTAGCGATAGTCATTTAAACAGACTTCACCCAGGCAGACAGAAAATCAGGATACCAAGTCAGTGCTTTTCCCTTGGAGAGTCAACCTACCGGTATCTGATCCGTAACATTGCCGCAGCCAGCAGCATGGCAATCGCGCGAACCTGACAGAAAGAGACCCTGCGCAAGAAAAAAAAGCCCAGCCGCAAGCAGAAAGAACAGCATTGGGTCTTATACCCACCTCGAGCGCGCCCTCTACCAAGGCGGCTTTTTATCGACCGCGGCGGTGCTATCTCTTGTGGTGTCTGTCTGAGCGCCAGATTTCATGCCAAGCTAAGGGAGTTAGAATGAATGATCTTTAAAAAGCAAGGCTGAGGCGGTGCTTGCACTCCTTTTTCTCGCGAACTCAGGCGCTTCGCAAACAACCTCCCCTCGCACTCGAAAATTCCAAGAAAAAGGAAGCAAAAAGATCAAAAAGTCTTACAGGGCTCACCAGCGATCTATGTTCGTTCCATCCTCCCCTCTCTGTGAGCGCCTCACCACAAAAGCTCAATCTATCATACCTCAGTATTACTAGGGTTCCTGCGCCCTCAGCCCCTTATCGAAGTTAGGCCCCCACCCGTCTCCTCCGGATTATGACAACCTTGGGTTTTACTGGTGCTTAGCGGCTATGCTTTTCGATGTTAGACTCTTAAGGTGAGGAACATCCGGTTTTTCGTCGCTCGTCGAGCTCTCCATCTAGTTCACAAGTTGCGCACCAAAGTCACAGTATCTCAACGACTGCGACCTCCCTACCACCCCTGCTGCCCATCCGATACACATCACAAGTTAATCCTGCGTCTCCGCCCTGCTTCTCAACAGACTTTCGCCCTAACTTCATACTTTACGAGGGAGCCTATTGGCTGAAAGATTTGCGAGTTATTTAGGTAGTACGCCGGAAATTAGAACGAGCGCGTGCCTCATGGACGATAAGGGACCTACGAACAATCATTCAGATGACTCGGAAGCTGGCCTAAACGCTGTTTCGACTCTTTCTGAGCCACTGAGGCCCGAGGCTGCTTGAAATTCTTCTGCCTCGTCTCTTTGGGCGAACGGACCTGCTTGCCTCGCGTGCGACGGATGGCGTAAGGTACAGTCCTTCGGCCGGCATTCTGGGGGTGCCAATGGTAGGGCTTACGTTCTTAAAATTTGTGGTTCCTGGGGTATCATACGGGTCTATGTGCATATGAAATAGGTTACGGGTGATCTAAGTTATCCTCACTCTCTATAAAGCCCCCTCCTCTCCCCCTCCACTGTCACTTCCTTCACCACCTCTGCCACGGTTCTTCTTGCTATAGCACCCTCCACTATTTAAAAGTCGGTTTCCCTTCGCTGCATCTCCCCACAGACAATTATCCCCCTCATTCACCATGACCCAACAAGCACAGCAACAGCAGGCGAGTACTAACCACTGCTACTACCAAGTCTCCCTCTATTAACATTTTTGTAGGCAAATAATGTTGTTGGAGACGCCGCCGCTAGCCTAGGAATTCCGCGAGAATACGTTAACGACCCAACGAGGGGTCTGACCCCGATGGAGAGGTTCGAGCAGGGGCATAATGCCCCTCGATATCATCCGGCCCCTCAGCAACAGCAGCGGGGACGCTAAACAGAAAGAGTCGATGCCTTTCTGTCTCGCAGCCAACAAGAGACCTTCCTTGGCCCTCTCGCTCTCGCTCCAAGGGTTACTGTCACTCGCTATCAATTCACGAACGATCTGCTGTTCGATTGTCTTTGCTTTTCCGTCTCTCTGGAAACCATGAGCGCTTTCATCTGATCATCGGCGGCTTTTCAACTTTCCCATCGTTCTACCGGTCTTCCACGGTGCACCCCCGAAAGGCTATATTTTGTGACTTTACTTGCGGTCTTTTTTTCCTATTGTTTTTCCTTGGTTTTGCCCAGTCATTCCCGCCTCGAGAATTTCTTCCTCTATTTCTTCCTTTGTAGTCCATATTTTCCTTGGGTTATTTGTGCATTGCAATAGAAAGGATGGAGTTGGAAATAAGTCATGGATTGTGGGCTAGGTCATTATTCTGGTGTGGGCATCTTTGGTCTCTTTTTTTGGGTTTTGCATTTCTCGAAAGCATATTTTCTATCTTCGCTCAGAGTGGAGGAGTTTTTATTGTCTCCATTTTTGGTTGAAACTTGCTCTCCACTCTTCGCCCTGTTTTCGAACCTCGATTCTATTGAGTTACCAAACAAATACCATGCATTAGGAGTTTCTCGGGCTCTTTTGGTTAACGTTGGCCACGCGATTGTATTTGTCCACGAGGCAGGGTGAAACTCGATTTCGAATCTGCGAATTATTGGCTGTCTACATTTTATACGATACCATAGAATTTTAATAATTTTTTTTAAAATTATTTCCTACCATCATCTGGATCGCCCTGAGTATCATTCCCTTATCACAAGGGATAATTAACGTGGAGGGCAAAAATTGCTAGCAGCCTTTTTCTTTCTTGTTTTTCCTCCCTTCCTCCCTCCTCCATCCCTGTCTGAACTCTTGTGCCCATTTCGTTCCAGTTGGTACCATGCTCAAGTGCTCGAGTGTCCTTGTGGGCACCCCCCACAGGTTGCAAGCTACCGTAGGTTACAAGCCTGCCCTCCCCCCTTCCTCACACTTCCCCTTCTCCCCCCTCCCATTACTCACTTACATACCATACCGGCAAGGTATCCGCCAAGCCACTACCAACCAAACCCCCAATGCCAACTTAACTTATCCCCTACGTACCTTACACCAGCGTAATTTTTCCTCTTCAACGAAGGAACATCAATCGCACTCGAGTGTATGTTTTCAATTTGTTGCTTGTCTTTTCCCACCCATCCATCCATCCATCCCACCCACAACGCACGCACAAGTGCCCACACCCGTCCATGCCTCACCCCCCCTCGGATCCGCAGTTTTGGAATTGCGCCTATATCCAATCAATTATTACATCTCCCCTAGACGGTTAGCAGCCACACACACACTTCTTGAACACCACCACCACCACCACCACCACTAGATGAATAAAAGGTTAAACCACCACCACTACAAGTTGCCGCACACTCATGAACCAATCCGGTCCCCGAGCCGTCTACTCTCTCTAGTTCCCACAAATAGGTGGGTAAAAATAAAACCAGGGTTAAAAAAGGCAAGGGCAAGTTCATCGGTATCATATCATGGGGAAAAACGCAACTGCGTGAGTCAATTCGATTTCACATCCGCGAAAAGTTAGCCAACGACGCGTAGGCGTGATATCTTACCTATTTATCCATCCATCCATCCATCCATCCATCGATTCCAGGTCACCCGCTTGTCCGTCGGGGTGGAGGAGAGGTAAGGGGAGAGGAGGGGATTGGAGCGGGGATGATGATGATGATGATGATGATGACGATGGTGATGATGATGGGGCAGGAAACCAATGCACATATTGTAATGCAACGGCGGGGACTAGCATTGGTGTCCGCTTTTTAGAGCTATCATAGGAGGAGATTGGATGGATGGATGGTGGATGTGGGGAGAGACGCACTCTCGTTGCTTAGTTGCTTGGTTGCTATTCTCGCACTGTCGGCACCGGTAGACTACGAAGTATTTGCCTTATACTTACTTCCCACTCCTCCTGGCAATGTATATAGCACGCAAAGCCGTTTGAACAATCCCACGCCAAATAATCCTACCGCCCGGAATCCCCCAAGTTACCCCCCTGTACGGTACCAGGCCCCTAATGGTGCATTATTAGTCTTTTTGTATGTATAGGTATATCTCTTACTAACGGTCTCGAAGGAGGGCGCCAACTGCATGAATCACGCTGTAGTGTGTTTTTATTTTATTTTTATTTTATATTTTATTTGGAGACGGGCGAACTTCTCCGATTATGACTACTTGAGAAACAAACAAACAAGTGAAAGAACGAGAGGAACCTGATTTCCAATTCTGATGATTTCGTTGGAGGAAAGAGAGAGAGGTATGAGACTTCTCTTCTCGGGGAAGGGGGGCTATTCCCGATTTAGAAACCTTTGGTTGGGGTAGGGCGGTGGGTTGTCTGGCTGCTGCTCTTCTCAGTTGTTGTTGCGCTGCGCCATACTAGCCTTTTACAGCACCAGCAGAGTACGATACGGTACTCGTAGACTAGGGAAGGTAGGGGGGGGCAGGATACCGTACCAAGGTCGAGCTAATACGCCCTATTCCCGGCAGAAGAAAAAGTAAAAATGGAAATAGATAAGATATGGATAGGTTATGCGGAAGTATGTGTGTGTATGTATGTATGTATGTATGTATGTATGTATGTATGTATGTATGCATGGCAGAGAACAATAATGCTTGGTTTGGATCACCTTAGTCTGTTTTATGACTGCTTGCAGTTTCAATGCCTGGTTGAGCTGTGCTGTGCTGTGGAGTCGGTCGTAGGGCAGAGCAGAGGAGCATCCAACAGTCTGGCCGTGCACGATTCCTACTGTGGCAGGGAGGGGGCAAAACAAGCAAAAAAGTATTGTGGGACGGTACGGTGGTAGGGAAAGTGGTAGCACGACCGGAGGATGTATGGATCGCCTTGGTCTGCATTATGGCTGCTTACAATTGCAACGCTCGTTGAGCTATACTCGAGTACAGTACTCGTACGGTATTGTGAAGGAGCAGTACTCGTAGTGTAGAGTACCGGTAATGCAGAATAATTCATCCCACAGTACATCCATGCACGATTGCCAGAGGGGAAGGGGGGGAAAAATGAAAAGAAATATATATATATATATATAGCGCGGTGGCACTGTACTAGTACTGAAGCTGGCAGAACGGGCCGATGAATGGGGCCGAGAGGTCACTTGCAAGCTACGCATTAGCACTTTAAGACAGATGTCCGCAATGACTACTTACACCAGAGCCGCGCAGTACAGCACCCGGGCGGAGACCGCGGAAAGGAGGGGCAACGTACGTCCAATGCTAGGGGAAAGGGATCGGGATATCAGGTGAATGGATAAGCGGATGCCACGCTCGTATTCTACCATGCATGCCCGCATGCTCCAGTCCTTTACCATATATCCTCCATGACTTCTGGCACACGGCGAGCAGAGCACTATTGGTGGAGGAGCGATGCACCTCAGGTTCTAGGGAAAACGAAAAAAGCAAAAGGAAAAAGAACAGAAAAACAAAAAAAAACTCGGAGTAGGATACAGTATTTTGGCAATTGAGGGAGATGTAAGGAGAAGAGGGTGGTAGCAGCGTACACTACTCGAGTACGATATTATGCCCGCCATGACTTTTGGTTAGCAGTGCATTACGGTAGAGTACTACACACATGTAGATAGTAGAGGAGGGGATCTTGATTCGTCCACTGCCCGAGCTCAAAAGAATAAAGAATGGAGAAAGGAATGAAAGGAAAAATGAAAGACTGGGAAAAAAGAAGGAGAAACAGACGACAAATCTCATTGGTGAACAACAGATGGGATGGCATGCGGGCACTTCCATGATAGATGCCCTCACCCGCCACGACTTCTTACAGTAAAAAGCACTGATCGCCACGTAAACCACGTGAGAATGCATCGGAAGAAAAGTCTGTACTCGTAATTCTCTGACGTTTGTGAACACGACTGCTATTGCATACACCAAAGTTTTGAGGCTCCGGCTGACTTTTTGTATGTATGCAATAGCAGTTGTGTTCACAAACGTCAGAGAATTACGAGTACCAGAGAGAGGGGAAGAAGAAAGAAAAAAAAAAGGAAAAGTAGAAAGCAAGAAAAGAAAAGAAAAGAAAGCAAAAAGTAGGATTTCCATACTGCAGGGTCTGTTGCAGGGTCTGACACTGTGGGATTATTCGCAGCTGGTCATATTCATCCCGTTTTGGAAGAATCGCGGTACGGTGGTTGGTCGAAATTTAATGGCCGCTCTGATCCCGAGTTCTCTTTGGGCCTCGAGCACTGGACATCCATAGTTTGGAATAACCAAGTTTGGACTGACCCTGGGAGAATGCGCCTGGCGGCGAATTTTACCTGTTCCAGACCGCCCAAGGGATTACAGTAAGGTGCCGGTGCTAGGTATGAGTGAGCCGACGGAAGAGACCCATGACTTACGCCGTTGAGCTCCTGTCATGCCCGCCAGCAATTCTGGGCTGCGCACGATGCGTTTTGGCATCGCGTTTCCCCCCTCCTCACCTCTTTCGTTCTCCTTGAATACTCTGGTGACTGGACGGGTATGACCGTGTGAGTAAATAGATAAGGATGTATAATTATGCGCGAAGAAGAATATATATATAGGTTTGCCCGGTGACGTGTAAATCGTACTATACCGGTATATCGTGCTCGAGTGTATTATGGTGCTGTAAAGTTTGCATTCTACTCATTGTTTGATGTGGATTAGTGATGGAATCATGCCACAGCTCTCTAAGCGGTATTCTCTACCTTCTTACCTTGTTAAGTTCATTTCGGGTGGCTTTCTTTGTTTATCTTTCTGTAAGGCAATATCGGCTGGGTCGGTCTGTCGGTCATGGAGGCGGCTGCTGCTCCTGACGTCCATGTTGCCCCCGTTTTTCCTTTTGCGCCAGGCTCGCTCCCTGCCTATTGTGGGGTTGATCCCTGGTAGGATTCCATCGGCAGGCATCCCACTGTAACCAATCTCCTTTCACTTTGCGTAACTTACGGCAGGGTCTCCAAAGTTTTGCCAAGAGGAAAAAAATAGGTAATTTGGGCCTTATGCACTCACTCCAATCTGTAGTGATAATGGCGGAGGCGTCGCACCGTATGCTGGTCAGACGGTTTGCTTTGCTGGCAAGAGAGAGGGGGGAGGTGAGCCTGGATTGTGAGATCTCGACTGCGAGTTGGGGGAATAATAGAGTGCGGTACCGGTACTGTACGCGTAGCCATTGGCTGTGATATTATGGGGTAAGTTGCCATTGGTGGGGAGAGCTGTAGGCTCTGGTCAGTCAATCCCCAAACATTGCTCGCTAATAATAATAACAGTACTCGAGTAATATGTTGCGAGAGAGGTAAAGTTACGGTAGTGGTCCTTCGACCAACCAATTGGCTACATCTGGTAAACTTACTATTTGTGACGGCATAAGACACGGTGCGAGGGGAATACTATGCTGCGGCAACAAGAACTTCGAAAGGAAAGATGTGCAAGGCAGATTACTATCGATGAATCAATTCCCCGTTGCTATTTGTCGAGTCCTCCCCAGCAGGAATAGGTTGAATATAGTTAAGCATAGTATAACATAACGACAAACCCGGCTGACTGAATGGTAATTTAAGTACGAGTACAGGTAGTACAGTAGCCTAAGTTACCAAAGCGATGAGTCTCGTGTCAGAACCAATGAGTAAGTCACCCTTACAAGGGACCTAACTTTTTTTTCTCCTCTCTCTTCCCCCTCCGCTCGGTCGTCTTGGGACAGGAGCGCGGGGCTACTTAGGGAATACAATTCCGGTGTTCGCTGTTGAACATGAAACGCGTAAAAGCCTGGGGTCGGTTGGAGGGTAACGTGAGTTTTACAAGGGTGATAGGTAGGGTCCCGCAGATACAATACATGATACATTACCGGTGGATGCAACCCCTCGGGACCCAACCAATTTTGCAGTTATCTACAAGACTCAATGTCTTTCATAGGGAAGCACAGCACCTAATCATCAGTCGAACGAGCGGATGAAAGTAGCAATATGTGCGCGAACCTAATTTTGGTTCTAACAACGCAGGCTACCTTGGGAAGCATAATAATTCTTGTGGTAAACAGCAGGTTACGCGCCTCCCATTTAAAATGGCAAGATGTACTCGAGCACAAGTTGCCTTTTCGTCCAATCAGGTAGGTATGGAGGCGCGGCGGCGTTCCCGCATCCAAGGCAATACCCTTTGGTGAGCACATGTGTATGCCTGGCCGTGGTGGATTGGATGGCGCTCAGGCGGGAGAGAGGAATTTTTCGGATTGTACAGAGGTGGTGAGAAGGCCGACCACAATGAGAACGTCACATCTTCCGTACGGTGCCGTGAGTAGGAGGAGCTCACTTGGTATATGGTTCGAGGGCCACTGACCCCCCGACCCGTTGCTTGATCGTTCTATCGAGGCCTCGCATAGGTGCAACGCTGAATTCAATGAACAAATAAAAGAGTGGCGGAAGTGCACTGGGATGGGCTTGAACATGCGCCCCACGAGCCCCACTACATGCCTGGATGACAGCCATGACGCGGAAAGCATGGATGGATGGAAGGTGCACATGTGTTGCAGGTATGTATATGCGAAAGGTATGTTTATATTAAAGGCTGTAGAGCAATATCTATACGATGGCCAGCGATACCGGGGAAAAGAGGATACCTCCGTACCCTACAGCATGCACCTCCGGTATATTGTACCGCATCATTACCGGGGCTCAAACACCTCACACTTTGTTTCATGTTCTTCAGCTCAGCTCGATCCCGATAACGGCGTAGATAGCAAGCTCTTGCCCAGCAGTTACAAGGATAGATTACTTTCAAGCCTGCTCAGAACAGTAATCAGAGCGAAAAATCGTACTGATGGATGCACTTTTCTCGATCGCGGCGGAGTGGAGGTACGGTGATTGTCAAGGGAAGGGATACGATGAAACACTCCAGAGAAGGGAGATCGCAGGAGAGCAAAGTGGTCAATAGGGTCGGTAAGATGACAGCCATCGGAGGAATACAGTATGCGACTACAATAGTTCTCGTACGATACTATTCTTGCACCTGCACCCATTTACCTACTACATCATGAGGCCAGACACCTCACACTACCTTTGATGCTGTTCAGCCTACTCCTTGCATCGCCATTCTGTGCTCGTACTGTTGTCATGATGCCAAGCTTGGCAAACAAAAGTTTCTTATTATTTTTTTCCGCTGGGATGGTGACAGGGATATAATTTCGAGCCTGATCAATCCGGCAAGTTAGGACACAAGCCGAAGGTGCGTGCTCCAGATGGCCGTGGAGTGGAGGCTAACGCGGAAGTTGTTTAGGGGGGGGGTATGCAGGCTAGGATTTAGTCAGAGGGATACACCTATGAGCTTGAAAAGACAGTATTATACTACATAGCCTACATGTATATAACAGGAATGACGTAGGAGATATGTGCGAGTATGGGTACCCGGGGAGACACCCCCTTGAAAGTCGGGGACCATCTTGCAGCGAAGACATCTCCCCCAATGATCCTGCTTGAGAATTTATATCATAAACTTTTCGGACACCACTGTCCCAAGACGAGTACTAATCAAGTACTGTACTTAGTGTTCGAATACTTTAGAAATTGCCAGGCATACCCCGTACTTTTCGGCCCAGCCCCAGTAAGATGGCCAACTATCCGGAGGAAGAGGGGTATCGCCGGCCCCCCCCCGAATCATTATACCATATTATTATTATTATCACGGCCGAATATATACCCCCCGAGCCTTGTGTTCTTACGCTGCCCCATACAGTAACCGAGGCTGGAATGCAAAAAAAAAATCAGACAGGGATATAAGTGCACAGATGCCGAGAGAGACAAATTAGAGAGCATAAAAATAATGCCCTTTTCTCTCATTCGCCGTGGCGGGGGAGGCGCTACTAGAGTGCAAGCCAGCTGAGCTCGAACATCGAATTCAACCTTATGACGAGCCGAAACGCGTTCTATTTGTCCCCTTTCCTTCCCTTACAAACAAGAATGGCACATAAATTAACGTCTTTTTTCCCCCTTGGGAGCGTGTAATTCACCTCTTATCTCCCCCAGTAACCAACGTCCCCGAGAGCAGGACTGCGGTGCTCTGCTCGGATTTGCTCAATTGGCTTCGGAGCGGATGGGCGGGAGCAACTGGTGCGGCCTAGGGGAGTCCAAGGGTTTTCAGGCGAAGGAGTAACTTACCGGTATATCGTTATCAGTCAGGATATGAGCCTGCCAAGCCGTTATGGGTCATTAGTGCCTGTCTCTCCCCAGCTTCCCAAATGGACTTTTTTCCCCGGCAGGATGCATGCCTGGGTCCCCTTTAGGAATCAAAGGAGAGACAGGGGTAAGTTAGGCGCAGCTAGCGTAGACGTCAGGCTGAGAACTCAACACAAGCTTTTTGAACACCTTCTTAAACGAACCCGGTGACTTGATAAGGGGTAGTAATGAGTAGAGAAAGGGTATCACTCCAAGTTTCACAAGTACTCAAGCCAAGCCATCCATCCCAACTGCATCGACAGACGGCCAAACTATTTCCTCCTCCCATCCAACCACCACGACATATGATGTGGTAACTTATCGTAGGAAAAAATAAATAAAAGTGCATTACACCTCTGTTTATTGCGGGCGAGGGGGTGCGAAGGATAACTACCATACCGTAACCCTGGAGGGGCTTTGGATTTCGCCACTTGTATGACTGCAAAAAGAAAAGAAAGAAAAAAAAAAGAGGAAAAAAAGCCTGGACACAAAGGGCACAGTGCTGAGACAGGCCTCTGGATGGAAAGGAAGAAATATCAACATGTAGGCTTGGTTAGATGTCGTGATGTGCTGTCTTGTGCCCGCGCCAGGGGCGGCGCAGCTTGAGCGGGGAGCCTACCCATGATAATTGCTTTATCATAGCTGTCAGCTTAAGGTGTGGCGATTTCGGCATGGCAGTTAAGGTGTGGCAATCATATAGGGTGTGGCAATTTAGGTGTGGCGACTTAGGGATTGCGATTCGGGGGGTCTCCATGCCCTCTGGTTGGTAATTTACTTTCCCCACTACATTTTCTAGGCCGTGCATCCTTTGCCCTAATACCGGTAATTTAATTTATTCGCCCCGCCAATTACTTGCGATGTGTAAATGACGCTGTGCCACCACATTCTAGCCACTATTGAAGGTAAGGAGCTAGGTTATACCCCCAGGCACGGCCATGGAGAGGGGGTAAGTAGAGAAAAGAATGAAAAAATAAACCAAGGTGGCAAAGAAAGAGATTGGGGGGGGGGGGGAAGAACGAAAAACAAAGGAAAGAGATAGTACCGTAGTGTGATGTTTTTGGAACTTGTTCTAATAATGGGCCTGGCGTTTTTTTATTATTATGTAAGGGTTTGGAGGGGGGGTGTGGTTTGATGTGTCCAAAAGAAAATCTATGTAAGTTATTCGTGATGGGGTGGCGGCTTTTGCTTTTTGCAACGAGATCCAGGCACACAAATACCGGTAGAGTACGGTACCGTACTCGAGTAGCTGCCCTTCTCAAACGCTGGTTTTCAGGGTGTAATTTAGGGTACAAGTATCGGTAAACGACTTGGGGCCTGAATAGGGCTAAATCCGTCGTAGCACCATTTCCAAGCAAGCCACGAGGCCGTCATATCCGTGATGTGCTTCTGGGGAGATGTTTTACCGTATTATCTCCTATTATCCGGTTTTTCGCCAAGACTTGGCGTCACTTAAGGTTGGACGGTGCGTGGAGTCAGAAATCGGCCCTTTCAATACACCCAATTAACATGGCAACCACTGGCTGGTTATAGGTGTCCAACAATCCAACGCTAAGTGTGTGGATCCTGTTTGATCACCACCTCAACCCCTGTAAATGAGTGATTGCGACACACTCAGCCGCAGTGTTGCAGACACCTATAACCACCTCCCCAGCCACCCCATTAGGTAGGCGTATTGAAGAGCCGATTTCTAACTCCATGCACCGTCCAACCTTAACTGACGCCTGGTCTTGGCGGAAAACCGGATAATAGGAGATAATACGGTACTCGTAGTGTCTTAATGGAGATAACCTTCTGAAAATGTCTCCCCGCAGTGGTACTATTCTACGGTATAAGTAGATTTCGTAATTCAATTGTATATCCTAGGAGTATCGATTGGCTCAGCTGTGTGTAGGTGTCGCCTCGACGCTGCAACTATGAATACTGTCAGTGTTCCATTAATAGGTAGATCTACGAGATAGGAGTTGAATCCGAGGTATGAGGTATGATACTGGACAAGACTGGCGGGGCAGTCTACAGTACCACCTAGCACCAGATATCTATCCCAGTTGTACTATACTTGTCCCAGGCAAGAGGTATCCGGAATCAGGGGGGGTCCTGGAGTGGGAACCCCGTATGTGCGCTCAGATACGCACGGATGGTTTGTCATCCAAAATTCAGACCAGGATCCCCCCTGATTCCGGATACTTCTTGCCTGGGACAAGTACTTTATCGCACTACCAAACCCAACATACGGTCCTGTACAGTACCGGCTATTTTGCTGGGTTACAGTATTTCCACACAATGCCTCTATCGCGTGCTACACCGGCGGTATGATACCGCTTCCGAAGTGACGTCCTAAGAAATACGTGCACAGATCTTGTTATCGGGGGGTTTTTCCCCTTAAGAATACTTGGTGTGGGATTAGTACCCTATTTGGAACGCCACTGTAGGAAGAAGAAAAAAACCTCAGTTTTTGCCTGAAAATAGAGCATACCTTACAATAAAAATATCCGGGCTCTTTCCGGCAGGCACAATTTAGAAATATTCCAAATGTTGAAATGGGGCATATCCCGAAAAAGGAAAGAGAAAAGGGCATTTTTCCAGAAAGATTGGCGTTTAGCAGATACAAGTAACACCATAGATCCTTTGTAGAATCTTATCTGATTATGATATCATAGTTAATGTTTTCTATATCATACCCGCCCTGAATCCAGCATGTGATAAGTTGCAGTTGTTTCACTCAGGTCCCATCCAACCAACCCCCAGGCTTCTTTCATGATAATATTATTATGATACTACGTCCGGGGAGGAAAAAAAATTCACCCAACATAGATACAGGACAGGCCAGCAATATATTTAGACCAGTTTCGTCTGTTCCCGGTGGCAATTAGGAGGGAAAATAATAATCTTAAATTATCTTAGGATTCCTTTAAATGATGACGATTCCTTTGGCCTGGCCAGTAGAGCCCCAATTTGGATATATTTAAAACATAATATATCATAAAAAAACACGGATGGATAAAACTGGCTCTAAGGAGCCGAGATACTACGTATTTCTATTCATGCCAAAAAAAAAAAGGTCCTGTCTATTTATATTTTTATTTATACAACCGGAAATACCCAGAACAAGCGATAGAAGACGCGTATTTCTGGCCTGGTGAACAGGGCATGCCCCGGGCACTCAGAAGAGACTTTTTTTTGAAAGTCTTGGCGGTGGACAGGTATTCTGCTCCCGTGCCCTGGCTGGATCTTGGCGACAAAGGCCTTGAGGCCTAAGAGGTTGCACATATCATCAGAAAAACCCAGAGGTTTTTTATTGCAGTGCACCCTTCTGGCGGTTGTGCATTTTGTATGAAAGCCTCTGCAGGGTCAATTTCCTCCGTCGCCAGGTCCGCACACGCACTAACACTTTGCATGGCCTTATTTTGGCCACATTGGGCTCTTACTTCTCTTGCGATTTCGGATGAGGAAGCAGTGAGAATGTCGTACGGTAGTGTAACTAGTGTTACGTTAGGTTACGTTACGCACGATGGGGATTAGAGTAAGACCATTATTCAACCCAGCATACGGGTATTCCCTCACTGTTGTGCGATTGATGATGACCCTGGGTCAAGTAAACCAGGCCCGCCCACACCTATAATACCATCACATAACCCCTCAACGACGACAACTACGCCAAGGAAGCAACTAGCACTTGAGCCCCTTATGGCGGGGGGACCCGGAAAGAGCGAACTACCGTGCGCGTTTTAGCCACGGCAGCCGCTGATGATTCAATTCTAATAATATCCAATGTCATAATCGTAGTCGGTCCCGCCGCCAGATATTGTTGAAGAGGAAATGGGCGAATGCATCGATGACTCCTATGTTTTGAAAATAGGGTCGAGGTGGTCGTAATTGAGTTTTGTGGGGCCTGCAATGATTGCATTGCAGAATTGTTCAGCTGTTCAAGGTTGGTTGCTGGGATGTGTTTCTAATTTAATTTGTGGGGAGCGATCCGGCGACAATTTTGCACTTTCTGTTTCCCTCTCCTCCTCCTCCTCCTACCCCGAAGGGTTTACTCGTAACTGGTGTTGCATTCGCACGCAAGTTACTGTAGCTTGTGCTCTTTCGGATAGCTCACTACTAGCTGACTCGTTGAAAACTTACTTCTCCTCTGCAATGTGCGAGGACCTTTGGGTCTCGTTCATCACTTAGTATATCGGTGCTGTATTTGGTACTCGCATCCACTTCCCGCTCGGACTACTCGAGTATCCAATCCTTGTCCTCACTAACCACAAACACCTTATAGACTGGGATCGGGATATCCGCACACTACCGGTATGATACTGAACCCGACAACGCCGTTTCACCCACCAAAGTGGAAACCCGGATTGTTTTTTTTTCCCCGCCAGATGCAAGACGGTAACTCACCCTACGCGCTCATCCCAAACTATTCGTAACTCATCGTGACTGTTAATGACCTCTCATAAAAACCGGCTGTCATACTGAAAAATAGAGTGACCGTGGTGTATGATGCTGTAAGGTCAGCCATCATTCTGCAGATCGCCAGGAACAAGGGTCTGTCGCCAGTGGTTCCCTGTTACCCTGCTTTGGGGAATGGCCTTTGGCCTAGGTACCGGTACCCCTATTCGTCACCATGCTTGTCGGACGCTGTCTATCATATGGCGCTCGGCACCGGGAAATTTCTGACGAATCAACGGGGCGTGTGCAAGAGAAAGAGGCGATGTCTCAGGCGATCATTAAGGTTGTTGGCCGTCGGCCAAGCGGGCCCCTCCCGGGGCAAAGACGACGCCAAGGCTGCAAGGAGGGGGGGGTGCTAGTGCTAAATTATCCTTGTTCTGTTGTCGTTTTTGTAGAAACAAAGTCTACATGTGACTGCATGCTCTCTTTATTTTATATTCAACCTGCTGCACCGGTGTATCTGGCGGGCCTATTGGCTAGTTTTAGTTGCCCGGAGTTGACGGCCGTCCAACCCTTCCAAGGGCAAGATATGTCTCGTCTTTTGTCGTCATTACACTATATTTGGCTGGCTGGACGCTGGGAGCAGTGAGCGATGATGGGTGGGTGCTACCTCTTAAGGTTTAGGTTTACCGTAACCAGTCGCATCATACATTACCGTAGCGGTGTGAAGGGAGGCCTTTTACTGTGCATATTGTACGTGCCTACGGTAGGCACTGTACACGAGAGTAGTGGACAGGTACTAGAGTGTGTGCAGGGGGGTTCGGATTCCTCGGATGTATGTTCGTTAGAGAAGCCGTTGGTGGGACGATTCATGTCTCCACGAGGCTTTATTCTAGCTAATCGTGTTTCTTCTCGAGTCTACACCTCGAGTACCCTCTATTGCAAATCTGCACCCCAACGGTCAGGAGTGAGAGGTGTGGTGCGGCGGTGCGGCGGGGTGGAGTTGTGTGGATGTGGGCATATCTGTACGCACGAATGTGTGCGAAGTGTGAGAGTTTTTGAGTGAGGGGATAAGTTATTGTGGCTTGTCTCTTAACTCCGAAGGACCAATTGAATCACTCCCATAGACTTGTGAGGAAAATGTGATAATGTTGTATTCCCCGCTCCTTCGATTCAGCCTTCTGTGCTTCTATGCCTGCGCACAAAACCCGTAAAGGAGGGGTTGATTCGAGGAAGGGGGCAATGGAGAATGTGAAGGTGGATCGCCGCTTTGTCGGTTTGGGTGTACAGTACGGTACAGTACAACAACGGTTTCAAGAATGTTTACACCTAAGCAAAAACTTGCTACCATAATATGCCGCGCCAATCAGAGAAGCTACTTCAAGGGGCTTACTCACTCCGATGTTCTCCTCTCCAAAAATGGACTAGTGGTGGTGGGTGCCCTTTCTCGAATGCTCGAATCGAACAACATTCCGTGTTTGGCGCTTCTCTGCTCTGCGGTGTCTGCTATCCTGCCAACGATCCCATCTGTGAGCCTGAACTCCATTAATACGAATACGAGGAAACCCCCCGGAGCAATAGTTTTGATAATATAATCCCGCAATCAGACTGCCGATGGTCTGCGGGGGTGGGGGCTGTGGATCGACTTACCACAGTGGCAGTACGATACTGCCGGTCTTCCAAAATAATAGTGCATCGCCGTGTCATGAATAGATGTTATCAAACCCAAAGACAGCTACTGGCCAACCAAGCCGGGGTTTCGGGGAGGTAGCCCCCCCTCCCGCGGTACATACCGTGCGGGTGATGTCTCACTTGCGCTCGTAACGGTGATTCCGGTCCTTTACGCATACAGCATCGGAATGTTTATAGCCCCGTGCGGTCGTCGGGAGTGCGGGCTTACAGTAACTTATGATAGGATCGGGAGTGAGGAGTAAAGAAGACACCGGACGTGAGTCAAGCTTGCTAGATATCATAAGTTGCGATGTGATATCACACAGGCTTTCTCTAATATGATACCCTTCAGTGCGAGCATGATACCTCCGGTGCACGGTGCTCTAACCTCGCCGCTATGTATGATAATAGCTCTGTGAGGGCGGCTCTGCGAACTCGGGGTGTCATCGGCTTGCCATATACTAGAGTGCCGTGCAACAATATTGATTTCTTTGAAAATCGGTCGGTGCAGCCAACGCAGTGCGGTAATTTCTCGGATGGGTTTTCTGCAGTGTCTGAAGTATAAATCCCAGCAGTATGATAGCAGAGGAAGCAAAGGTTATGCCCCGGGCTTACCCTAACTTACCATATAACCCACCTTCAGTAACCCCCCATGCACGACATCTTCAGGTGCAATAATTCTTTGCCACATTATGGGTTTGTAATCCAGAGGGGGGTTATGCCACGATATAGCATCTATTTCGATTAAAGCTGGTCAGAATAGCCTGCATGATATGGCAATTCCTTGCTAGATATTTCTACTCGGGCCTAGCATAGCCTACAGCATGATTTCCATCACAGCTGGTAAGAGGCCATTCCCATACCATAAGACCAACCGTGTGATATGCCGCGCCTGGGCCTAGTCCACAGCGTTTCTATCCTGAAACTTTGCAGCAGTGCACATTAACAATCCCTTCACAGCCCCTTCTTTGCAAAAATTGTCCCGGGGTTAGTTTGCCAGCACAGAGGTGGTGCGAAACACTTCATGAAGTCTACGATAGAACACCATACAGTGCCCCACCGAAGCAAGCTCGTGACCACCATCTAGCATCTGCCCACATCGTCATATCGCCATCGTAGCCGTCGTCGAACTAATTACCCAGCCAATGGCATTCCCAGAGGACTTCAGCATCGGGCCTCGAGCGCGATGACAATGCTCTGCGGCACAAGGGTCTATCGGGAGAAAGTGCATATATGCACAGAGCCTTAATTGCTTTTTTTTCTTCTTTTTCTCAATACTCTTCTAAGAAAAGAAAAGAGGGCGGTTACGTACCGGCACCGGATTGCCGTATAGAAAAGTATAGGCAGGGAGACCTAGGCTTTCGGGGCCGTCGATTGTGACACCGGTAACCCGCGTAGCTTATGGAAAGTTGGGATGGGATGTAACTTAGGCTGATGCCACACGTGGGGTGCCAGATGATGCACTCACTGACCGCCACCTCTACTGCAGTTACCCTTTTATGTCTTGACGCTCGGTCCTTGGTTTGCCTGGTTGGTTTGTATGGAAAGTGCAGCTTGAATCGGAGAGGGATAGATATTACAAATTCTATATCACGCGGTGGTCGAGATGAAACTACGTGTATCATAAGTTAGGGTATGATAGACTAAAACTTCTTGCTACCGCATGACTGACGCTGATGATGGGTTCTGTAAGTTAGAGTCAATTAAACTGAGTATTTGTGCTTGTCAGTTTGATACTTGCATATAAACTAAGTCAAGGTGCAATGGGTCCCGATTCTAGTATTTTTTTGTTGATCAGCACCGTAGCTTGATGGGTGCAAGGAGTTAGGCAACTATCTCCCTGTGAGGTTGTTTCGTGTTTTGGTTAACTGAACAGATTCAAGGAGGTTGAGAGGTGCCAAGAATATTTCGGTGCCGATCTTGGCTCGACGCAGGCTTACGAGTACGAGTACTCGGGTACAGTAGTGCCAATCTTATTCTAAACACTTGCTCCCTGGGGAAATTTACATATGCAGGCTTGCATTTCTGTAACGAAGTTCGCACCACCTGCGGTGTGAATTTGCATTTTTGTAGTGAATGGGGTACCGTACTCTCTCTCTCTACGTACCGTATGGTACACTGCGTTAAATTTTGCAAATAATTAAGCCAAGGTTTCGTTTCTTCGCCCAACAGGTGGCTTGGACAGCCTCCATTGGTCAATCGATTATTAGACCATTGAGAAGACGGGAGAGACCGGATCAAGCCTGAAAGATCTGCAGTACGCTATATCCCGCAACTGTTCATACGCACACACTGGTACGAGTATATTACCGTCTCATCAATCAGGATACCGGTGGGTTTACTCGTAGGCTTGAGCCTGAAAGTAATACCGTAGTGTAACCGATATCACGCTTGTCCTGGCTAGGCCCTACTGCATGCCGACAAGCTGACTAGGAGACTTGCGCGTCTCCGCCAAGGAAAGCGGCTGTCTAATTTTGGCGAGCAAAGACGCGAGACACCTTACCTTACCGCGGATCAGAAATTCGAGCAAGGCCCGATTATCCTTTTCTTTCTCTTGCTCCGCTTTTCTCTCCCCTTTCGGGGACGGGGGTAATTTAGGTAGTGCTCTATCACATACCGGTAGCACACGACCCGATTATTCAAGTTTCCAGAGCAGTCAGATGATCACAGTGCCGGTGATGAGGAGGATGATTATAACAAACCCCACGACTACGAGCCTCGCTCGGGCCAAATCATTGTTCCGTAAAACCTCGTATAATACACTATCTCCGTAGGAGGGGTTTATATCCGTAGTCGAAGACAAAGGCGCCAAGAAGGATTAGTGTTTTCCTTACACGGTAAAGCCTGAGCCTGCTGATTGTGCTAGATCTTGTCAACTGGTATTCGCAATTCCGGTGACCTGTCAAACTAAACCTATCGTGGGTGGACTGGAGGTTAACCCCTGTCACGGAGATTGCGGATTATACCAGATTTTACGGTATCGTACTGTATTTCCCCGGCGGATAGATGCTGCGCATAGGCCTACCACCCGCAACCTCGGTATGCCGGGGCGGCGTTCTAATTTTGCGCAATACACTCAGCGGCGTTCGGCACTATCCGGGATATCACATCACTCTTGTTTCATCTTATCTCCGTTCACTACCCTCATTGCCTAGGCGGAGACGGATACGGTCTTCACCTACAGCTCGCTACAGCACAATACTGCCCTGAGCTTTCCTGACTCCTCTCCTCCCGTCCGTGTGATGCCGGGCATCTCTGCGGATGTAATTCTGGAACCCTCGGCATGGTGGGTGGCCTTTTACGGAAGCGTGTCTCCCCGAACTGAGTAAGTTGAGGCTCTTGTACTAGTAGGTGATGCCTTTGCCGTAGGTGATGGCAATGAGGGCACTACCCTGCATGGGGAATTTAGTTTTGTCTGCTGCACCATCCGGTACCGGTACTTTTACTCGAGTGGATCCTATTGTTCCGCTTATTTTACCTCACTTTCCCTGTATCGGTATCACCAGGGGCCCTTGTGCCCGGTGCTTGACCCCCCATAGGCCATTGCCCAAGCGCATTCATGTACCAGTCGGGTTTCTAGAGGATTCCGAGAGCCGCAGTTTATCACTAAGAATGACCACCGGTAACCCAAGGAGGTACTCGAGTACAGTAAGATAGCACTACGAATAATGGTGCGACTAGGGGTGACCAGATAGGCGTGTCGTCACTTTCGGCACATGAGGTGAATTGATCGGGAAATTAATTAGAAACAACTGCTCGAATCATTGGAGTATTGGGTTTCGTTGGCAGGGCCGAGGAATAACTTACTCTGGTAAGTTATTGGGAGAAGAACCCCGGGATGGTGGGGAAGAGACATCGAAAGCCCTGTCCATCATGGTTGACAGGAGTATCCCGAAAGTTGTTGTTTCAGTAATGCGACATCTCCAGCTGCGTGTGGTGCTGCGCTGTTCGTACGGTGCATGGCGGGGGGGAAGCTCCTCATTATCATGGGATTGACAAATTGATCGGATACGGTAACAAATTCCCTTTTTTTTGAGGCTCAATTGGCCGGTACTGTACACGGTTACTACCGGTATCGGAGATCAACTGGCCGGTACACGGTTACAACCGGTATCGGAGAAGTACCGGTAGGACTCGTACAATAATTTTTTTTAAATTATCCAAGGAAAGAAAAGAAAAAAAAAGAAGTTTCCCATGAGTCCTCATAGAGTAATTTATTACCCAACTGTAGGTATCCCCGCATAACGTGTCCGGTCAACCACCGGATATCACAATTATCTAGGTACGAATGTGTTGGTCTTTGCAGATTATCACCAAAAGAAAAAAAAAACACTCCGGACAAATAGTAGTTGCAGAGTAATCTTCTAATTTTCTCATGAGCTCCTTACTGCGGGCAGCTGATGCGTACCGCGGTGGGAACATTTCGTTATCCTCTAATACATGCGCAGATGCTAGGATTTTTATTAAAGATGGTATGGTTAGGGAGTTCTTCCTGTTATATGACCAATAATTAGGAACACCCGCACGATTTCCACACTTGAACTATTCCTAATTTCGAGATATTCTAGGGAATTACAGGGCGAGAAAGGTAGAGATGAAGGGGGTGTGCGGGTGAGGCCGGAGCCGAGCACAGTATCGGACCGCTCCCTCAGGCTGAGCAATGGTAGAGCCCTCGATGGGGCAACCGGACTTTTGGTTTACCTCCGGGGAGGATTGCAGCAGACTGTACTCGAGTATAGTACCGGTACTATGCATGTTTGCCCTTCCTGAGGGTCTGTATGACTGTAGCTATTCCAAAAATGAGGCCAGTTCTTGGGGCGGAGGCGCGAGTACTGTACTTACTACGTACATAATAATAATAATAAATAAAAACGCCCCGCCAGAAAAAGGCCTCTTCCAGTACAGTCGGCCTCACCATAGATTGATAGCCTTATCCTGTCCAATCCCAAGAACATGTACTATACAGTACAGCACCTGTTGGTCGGCCATGCCCCTCCCTCGGTGACCCCCTCTTCCCCCTCTGTCCATGTTTCCAATTATCCAAGCTGGGATGGGGAGCGGAACTGAACTGACCGACGGGCTTCCCTCTCTGTAAGTTTCGTGTTCATGCTTGAGTTGCCGAGATTCTCCAACCCCGATGAAGCCTCAAGAAAAAAAAAATGGAAGCCGCCTTGACGCCCGGTCAAACTTGTTGTGTTATGATGTAGTTGAAGAGAGTTTGCCTAATATGGTAGCGGTACCGGTTGGTGGTTAACTTGCATAGAACGTACAGTATAGTGCATTAATGGCCAATGATCCTCGCGATTCGGTCCAAATCAACACATAATCTCCTCCCGACATATACTTTAATGGTACCTGTACTGTACGGTACTGTACCCACACCGCGGTGAACTTGTATCTGGCATGAAGCATCTGAAAATGCGAGAAATAGTTGCATAGTTGTGAAACAATAACCCTATATTCCAGGTACTTATACCGATGTACAAGTACTGTGCAGTGTTGTACTTGCCATTTTCCAAAAGTATCCGGAGGGCTTGGCCTTTCATGTGTCTAATTATTGCTAAGATTTCCGAATACTTTTGTAATGGGAAAGTACAGTACATACAAGACTTAAAATTAAAATTCGCCTCTTCCCCCCCCTCTGGACCCGTTAGACCACGTATGAGAATACATGCGTCCGGCTGTAACAAGTGGTCCCAGTTCGTACCCATCTCCTCATGCAATCCGTCAGGCCGATATCCCCCGGGACAGACGAAGGCTCGGTTAATCGATCAATTAATTTGTGGAATAAAATAAAAAAACGTAATTACAATAATCACACAGCGATAACGATCGAGGGGGGTGGGGGAGTGTGGTGAATGTCTTATCGTTTCACGCACTCCGGATCTCAAGAGCTTCGCAGCATGATAGACAGTAAAGGGTCTGCAGGGCTTATCGATAGGGATGTTTTTCTCTCTCAGATGCACCCCTGTTTGACATGTTGTGTTCCACTCTCGATTTGTTTTCCTGGGATCCTATCATTGTACTACCTACGGTTGCATGCTTGGGGCCATGGAAGGAATAATGGAAGGAGCTCCCCCCGACACAGGCGGGGGGGAGGGGGGGAGGGACAGGGTTATTGAGGCTCTGCGGATAATGCAGACGTGGTCGGTTGGCTGGTTGTTGGCTCCGCTGGGGTGGGGGAGATGCATACCATTCTATATGCAGATGTTGGAGAGATAGGTTATCGGCATTGGTTGTGGGGTAAAAAAACAAAAAAAAAGCAACAACCTCCATCATCGCCCCGCGAAACAGTGTGGGAGGAAAAGTATAGTCTACTTTTCAGTCGCCTTTGTTCAGTGATGACGATATATACCGTACTAGTATGTCGATGCGACTCTGTTAGCCTGTGCCTGGCTTGATGTATACCTAATATGATATTGTAGGTACAGTACTTGGAGCTCTCCAGAGAAAACTTTTACAATAAAACCCTGCGGCAGAGCTGCTCCGACATTCATCTTATCCTGCATACTGTACAAAACAAAAAAAATAGTTACAAGTACCAAACTCGTCCCTTTCCCAAGAGCCTCGGCTACTTTGTCATTTTATGGAGCGCACATCTTGGGGCTTCCTCAAACCATCGGACTCCCCATCGAGACTCTGCGCGCTGTAGTGGGGTTATGTCGCGTAGTACTGCATCGCTCGCCGCAATATGAAACGTTGGGGGTTTGTGCGAACGCACCCCGTAGTGGGTGGGATCCGTTCCGTGCGTAGTAAAATATTTTAGAATGACCATCGGGCTACGAGTAGTTGGTTGTTTACTGTAGCTTGGAGAGGATTTTTTTTCCCGTAAAGGTTCCACCGTGGGTTATTGAGCTACAGTATGCAGGTATGGAGAGGTGGGAGAAATGTCGATGCAGTACCGGTATGACCGGTGATCTTTGACTAGCACGGAGGGGGTTGCATCTGGAGGAGCAGAGTTGGTCTTGTCTCGTTTCATGTATTAGCCTTCAGCCTCCGCCTACTCATATCCTGGGGGAAGGGGAGGAGAAAGGTGGGTGGCCAGAGTTCGAGAGAATGATAGTCCCCAGCTCTTCTGTGGTTCTTCGATCATTGTTCGGGCGCTTTCGGCCGACGACGATAAGTGCCATTTTTTGAAGCTGTCCTGGGCACAGGGCGGACTGCCGTTGGTCATTTCTCAAATTTCCCACCACCTCGATCACTACCGGTGTAACTTGAGTAATCTACCGGGGAACTTGTGATACTGTATGTATCAGAGTATCGCAGAGTAAGGCGGTTCATACTGTAGAAAGTGCACCTACTGTCTGGTACGGTAGATTGTTTGTCACATGTAGATTTATTGGTGAGCCTCAATGCTTAGATTAGAAACCGGGGGCAGCCCTCTGGAAAGGGTTTAGCTCATAGTTGTACGATGAACAACGTATGCGTTGTCAAATCCTTCTGGGGTGAGGGTATTTTCAACACAGGATGTGATTCGCCCTGGGAGGAATCGAATTTGAAGACACATCCCAACTAACACTTCCGGGGTATGTAGTACGGTACATGAAGCGAGAAGGCACTGTTGGAAGCAGTGTTTAATTGGCGACTTTGGGGATGAAATTCGCGCTTGGAGGTCAGTGCGGGAACCGCCCCAAACAACTGGCGAACTACAATGGCACAGCTTTAGCATGCGGAGATTTGATGTCGAGTACATATTGGCCTCTATGCTGAGAAGCCCTGTATATGTGCCCAGTGCACATTTAACTTTGTTTTAATATCTGGGAGGTTGAATGTTCTCGGTACAAGGGCTAGTACAAGGCGTAATTTCTTCACAAAAGAGGTGGCACAATACTTGTTGTAAGCCAGAAGATATACCCCGCCGGCAACCCGAACGCTGATTCCGTGTTTGAATCCTTCGGGTTGGGCTCGTTTTGTACGAGTACAGTGAATTGTGATTGGATAAAATTGGAGTAGACTACCGGTAGCGTGCAAACAACAAAGGAGCGGATAGATTGATGTCTTGGTTTTTATGCCGATTGGTTGTCGCGAGGATAAATTATTCTTCCCCTCCCGGGACCTCTTTATGCCAGCCAACCAAGTGATTTCTCCATTTGCCCCATCTGAATCCGATGCTATCATACATCCCGATGTCGCATTGCCGGATGTCTTATGGCAAATTCGGATGAGCGGATAGCCGCGGCATACCAAGATAGCTTACCGTCGAGGAGTGCCCTATTAGAGCTAGAGTATCGGGTCGGGGGTTTCCTGTCTCGAGATGGATGTTACGGCTATCTCCGCAAATGAAGCATCATAACCCGATCACATGCTTTCTCCCGTTCCTGATATCCTACTTGAGATATAGCCCGACAAAAGTCCTCTGCCTCTGCCCTTCGGAAACCAACAAAGTTCCGTTTCTCCGGGTTTTCGGGAGACTTCTCGAGATAGGCTAGGACCGGGAATTTCTAGCGGCAACCAATAATAGCCTCCCTTGCGTTGAGACCAGCACAATTCCCGCCGCCGTTGGCATTGTGCTGTTATCATACCGGTACGGTATTGTATCATTCTGCATGAGCATGGGGTAACTCAGCCCTATTGGTGCGGCTCCTCGCAGCTAGCACGCTGAAGCTAGAAGCCTACCGTATCCTACCCCAGCGCAATTGTCACGGGGAGACTAGGATTCAACAAGAAAACCTGGAGATATTTGCCACATACAGTTCTCTCGGGATCGGATCGACTTGTCATGTTAACCGGTTTTGGGTTCGTATTTAAACTTTACCCCCGAGAGGAATTGCGTTCTATTGGTGGGATTGAGAATCTTTGTTTTTGCGCATCTGTTTTCCGGAAACGCGAGCTCTGTTATGTTTATGTTTATGTTTTTTTGTTTTTTTTGAATAGCATATCCTAAGCCTTAAGCACATCTGTGAGAGAGCTAGATGCATACCTATAGCTATGATAGATAGAATTGGGCACTCGAGGTGTGCGCTGTACTTTTTGGTCAGCTGAATTGGAGACTCGAGGCGAGAGTGATATTGTCGTAGATATTTTTATATATATGGTAATGCTAGTTTTTAAATGTTGTGTTTTGGTGGCGGGAACCGCCGCTCTCATGTGATCGATGATGAGCATCGGGGATTTTAGGGGTATGTATTGATAAATTGGAAAACACTAGTCTGACACGATCGGCAATACTGCAGAAGTGAGTGAGTCTTGTCAGTTGTCGGATCAAAAGAGCTTGACTCTCTGGTCTAGATCGGGGTGAGATTGTATGAGCTCTGCTTTAAGGCGTTCTAGTTTGCTCGGCTCTTGTAATGGACTTTTCCCCCCTCATTGGTGGTCAGGTAAATATCATACCATCCTTTGCTTGGTTGTTAGGGGATGGGGGATGGTTTACTCCTTCGTTAGCCCTGACGTATAGCGCATGTTTCATTTCGGTGGAAGGGAAAAAGAGACTTTGTTGATCACGGCATCTACGAATACCGATAAGACAGGGCTGACAGCTCTGCGATGTGGATGTTCTAGATTCCGGGTCTCCTCTGGTTCTTATTCTTACTATAACGCCAGGGCCGCCTTTGATGTTTTCCAGCCAGCTGGCCTGCTCCACCCCCTCTTGGTGATTGGACATCATTGTTTACTTGACTCACTCCCTACCGCTATTTTTGAGCTGCCGCCTCACTCGTTTTCGCTACGAAACTAACAATTCAATAACTTGTTTCGTGAGGCGGAATCTTAATGCATACCTATACATCTTCATGGCCATATTGGTATGTTTCTTGCTTTTCTTCCTTCCTAAGCCCTGTCGTTCGTCATCATCCTTTCACCCGACAGGGCCTACTACCGTAGGGTGCTCGCCACGTACTAAAGTTCACCATGGGATCAGATTCACGCCTTATAATACCGGTATTATGGCTTATATCTTTATCTAAGACTTCTAATCAGTGATAGTGTCTTCCTTGATCTTCAGGGACAAATGGGAGTGGAATGCTTATTCTGCCAAGAAACGTCCCGGCTTCCTCATTAGGCTTAGGCTGCTTGGATTTTGAGGGCCGGACTTGATCGCAAACCAGACGATCTTATCAAGAGAACCAACACTGTCCTTATTTCTCCGCAGCATCGCGTGGAGCTGGATCTGGAACTGGCCGCCTGTCACGGGAAACAATTGGTGAGTGAGTTACCGTATTGTACCGGCATTGTGATGCGAATTATCACGGGGCCAACCAACAGCGGGCATTGTGAAATAACTAATCCAGCCTATCCGAGTCCCGCTGGGGGTACCGTGCTCGAGTGCGGTACCGGTTCTGTCGGTTATTTTGGGTTGTGTTGCTCCCACCTTTCGCTCGGGTAGATATCTCTCGTGTCACAAATAGGTTCGAGTCATCGGCCCTTGGTGGGCTAAAACTGGTACTGGTACCGAGCTTACTCAGACATGGCCAATTCAATTTCACGACTGGACTACCGGTAATGTACCGGAGGGCGAGGATATTTTGTGTTTACGGTAGTTTCGAAGAACTCTCTGGCTAACCGCTGCTTCTGGAATTATGTTTCTTTGGGCGCCTCGGGTTTGCTGGAGATCTGGTGCCGGGCTGAGCCGTTGTGTGGGCTTCGCACTAAATTAAGACCCGCCACAGAAACTTTATGCCGAATGCTGTAGTGTTTTAGGATGCCCATAGGGCTTTCGTAATGCGCAAGCCCTAGAGACTCCCGGTGAAGAACATAAGGGACGGCGGATAGGGGACCAAAACTCTCGCGGCTATTCTGCTGGCCCGATATGGTAAAATTCTCGGAATCCTCTATTGGATTACCAGCAGGCGCCTGCCCATCAGCCTACTCTAAGTTTAGTTTGATAGGTGAAGATATTTGTGTACTGGTTAATGAGATTCAACGCGTCTGGTGAGTTAACCCTGAACTGTGCTAGGGAAAACACTAATCCTTCCCAGGAGCTTTAGTTCTCTGAATGTGGTGATAGCAGGGCTGGCGGAGATAGCGGATTTCAAGTATTCTCACCGCAAATGGTGCTGGGTGGCGGCAAACGGTAAATTTTGTGGGACTGTCGACTCTCTCTTCTATTCCTTGTGCATCTCCCGTGTTAACAAATGACTAAGCTGGTAAGAACCGGATCGCAGGCCTGGTTGGAATGAGATGGTAATAGGTACTAAGTTACGACGAACTCTCAGCGGTATGCCTTTTGATGATAAATGCACTATAGGCCCTGCCACCTGAAGGTCAATTTTAAGCGCAAATGTTTAAGCGTAACTGATGTGGTGGAAATTCTCTGGAAGATTAGTCGGACACGGCGCGAGGGGGTCCTTCTGGGGTGCAATACCTACCTGGGAGGATGAGGCGAGATCCAAGGGGCGGGAGCGGCCGGATCTGTGATGTCCATCCATATTACGGTAATAACATCTGGCACCCTGGCTGATTGGGGTTTCAATTGAATTTGGAATACCGGCATTAGGACAAGTGATAGTTTTGCTGTCTTCGACGAACGGGGAACGCCTGTGGGAGAATGCAAATAAATATCTATAAATATCTACCGTATAATAAGTAGTAGAAGACGAGCTCCATTGTCATGTCCACGGAAGTAAGGAAAATCTTACCATTTCAGATCTAGCCTAGCTAGTTCTGTGACTGGGCACGACAAATCTGATATTTGGAGGACCTCACCCAAAATGTATTAATGGAGTAGTTTACTAACTTACTGTTGTGTGCACTTTAATCATTATTGTCAATGCGGGACACCACTTATATCGTAACTTATCGTAGTTTTTGGTTACTGCTCCTGCTGCTGGTTTATTCAGATAGTAGGGCAATTGGCCTGGAGGACTGGCTTCTGAAAAATCAAAAGATAGATGTAATCCAACCAGTTCGATGTTCGATCCATTTGCTCCCGTTTTGTGCCTAAACCATGGGTTTTATAGCCCGGATCTGTGTTAGATAAGAGGGAACTCACTAGAATTAGAGGTCAAGAGTTCCTTTTAGTATCCGAAACTTTGGTATCGTCTATCTTCTAGGGTAGATACTTCTTGGACCACGATATACCTCTCCTGATAGGGGATGAGCAGCAATAAAGTGCCACTGGTTTCCATCTTTTCGTTCTGTCTCCACATATGAGGATAATGGTAATGTGTCTTGTCTTCACTAATGATCACTCGGTATTGCCTAGGGTGCCAATTGGATGCTTGCGTCATACAATAACATTATATGACGTGCCATCTGGTAACTTGATGTAGATTTACTAGAAATCGTAAACCGAACTAGTGGCAGTTGTCTAAAATACTTCCAGAAGACTTAAAGGAGTAAAAGGAAGTGGGGAGGGGGGTAAATACGATAGAGCTTGGAAGTGGAGGATTAGGAAAGGCCTTAGAGTTAACGGCGGTCTGCCGGGTGACAGCTTAGAAACCAGAATAATTTATTGTGGCTCAGCCTACCGCCACACAGGAACTGCTTCGAGCTAAGTAACGACCTTTGTTTCCTCACATCCCCCTCATCACCCAACGCCGACGAACCTGCCGGATACACACCTCTTTAACCGAAACTCGGTCCCCGATCCCCATGTTGGAAGTTCTCGGAACCCGCCGTTCGTCTTTTCAGCAGACTACAGATGAGAAGTGCATAGACATATCTATAGGCGATGGTTCGCCACCACCCACACTATCGCCTCTACCAGCCCTCGCGCCACCGGGGGGGCCATCGCCAATTGCCTTACCGGCTAAGGCCCTGCTCCGGGATACAGTTTCTGGGGTTACAAGGTTTCAGAAGTTGGTGGATCTGGATGTTATGGGGGCTCATGCGATTTCGCGGTCTCCGGGGGAAGGTCGGGAGTAACGTATGTGGACTCAGGGATGGGAGGGAGAGGGATGAGGGGGGATTGAGGTGGGGGCGGTGTTGGCTCGTGATGCTTGGCTAGGATGGATTTCTGTAAAGCGATGATTTCCTTCGAGAGGTCTTGTCTTTTTCTTGATGTGTGTCTCTCTACGAAGTGGAAATAAGCTCTGAAGGTCTCGGAATTGTTGCTCTGTCAATGCCGTCCTGAGACCTCTATTGGAGTTTTCATAACAAAGACTCCAACGATTAATCAATATGCGTTATAGAGCATTTAAATGTTCCCTCTTTCCAAATACCTGGGTGACTCGCAGTTGGAGGTGGCATTTGTGATAATGACTATCTATCCTCCCTCGGGAAATTCTATGTCTAATTAGAGTGTTTTCTTGAGGAGTGTTATCGTATAACCAGTGCGAAATATCCCCCCAAACCAATGCTAGATATCTTCACAGCAGGCTGCATCTAACCTAGAGTAGGGTATGAATCACAAATGCTTCATTCTCCCTGCTGTCAGCTCAATTGCTTCTCCTTTGCTCGCTCGTTCCCTGCCATCTGCACAAGCGTTTCTTTTCTTTTTTCTTTTTCAACTGGTGGGGGCCGCCTTCTGCCGACCAGCTCGGTCATTCCCGCCATAAAATATCTTGAAATATACCATTGGATCACCAGGGGAAATTAGTCCGTTAGCCCAAGATTCAGTTTGCCAAGTTAATGGAACCGGGGGTGCAAGTTAATGAGATCCAACACATCCGCTGATCTGACTCTATACCGTGCCGGGAAAACGCCCATCCGCTCTAGGAGCCTTGTTCTCTGAATCCGGTGATTGCAGGCAGTGGAACCCAACCTGCCAATCCATCCTGCTTTGGGCAGTGCCGGATTGTGGGAAAGCAAGTTCTCAAAACCGAAGCAGGGCCCGCCCTAGGTCACCTTCAAGCTGAAGTACTAGGTCGCCATCTTCTAATATATCGTAGTTAGGGAAATTACTCGAATTTGGTGAGAGAGAGCGATTGGAGGAAGTACCCCGGCTAATATAAATCTGTCAGAGGTGGTGGGAGAGTAGTAAAATGAATTGTATAGTGGGTCCTGAGGGGGTAAGTTACAGAGTGGGCCCGGACCCAATGTTGGGGTCGAGGTTGTTAATCGGCTGATGATATTGCCCTGCCTTAAGTGAAATCTATGGCGGGCTCATTACTTTATTCTTATGTGAGGAGTAATTAAAAGCGAGGAGTCTGCGGTCCGTTCACAGATATCTGCAATCTACCTGGGCATTTGCAGATCGTGCAGACTGGGTTAAAATTTTGAATGACTGGACTGCTTTGCCCGGGTATCTGGCAGCGTCGTTCGCCTGGGTTACTTGCGAATTAGACCTTGCGGTTGCATGGGTAGCTCTTGGCTTTGGCGGCCGCAGCCAATTTCCAACCAACTGACCCAGGTTTTTTAAAACCATCGCCTGGACTGCTTGGGATAGCTGATTATACGGCTCGCAGAAGCTGCGAATTTCAAGAATTCCACCGTAAATAGCTTTAGGTGGTGGCAAACAGTAAACTTGGCAGGGCTGTCCACCGTTTCCTCTATCCCTTGATGCGTTTGCCTAGTTAATGTAGAACTAAACTGATAAGAATCAGATTGGAGGTATGCCTAGTATGAGCCGGGATGGATATTAAGTTATAATGAACACACAGCTGTATCATACCCTTGGATGATAAATGTGCTGTAGTGCCCAGGCCAGAGTTCACAGTAATAGAAATCCAATTGGAAGATAGAGGATAATTTAGGGAATCTGTGTACAGTATCAGAAATCATTAATTCGCAAAAAAATCAACTGGGAAATGCAGCTAGAATAAAATAAAAGAACCGGGAGAGGAAAACAATAATAGGATAAGCACTACACCATAAGAACTCGAATGATAGGGCCATGTGCTGACATCGGAGTTGCCTCTCCTGGTAAGGCATGGCGTTTTGTTCTTTCTATATTATATATTCCTGGAGAGCAACTTTCTTGGTGTGTTTTGCACCGCCTTTGGGCAGAAGGAGATTTTGAACTGCCTGGCACATGGTCCCATTATTCAAGTTCTTATGGTATGTCTAAAGGAAGAAAAGAGCCTGATTCCTCCCCTTTATAGTTCCGGATATCTAAAACCGATCCTCTTGTTCACTTTCTGTGGGCAGTTTCTGCGATCAAAAGTTTATCCCTTTGCATTCCAGACCTGTAATATCACTCATATTGCTTATCTGGGTAATTTCTTGGCTGTTCACTCCTTTTTCCCCTCATACAAAAATCTTCACCTCTTTTCATCTACCGCCTACCCTCACCTTCACCTTGCTCTTGATTAATAAAACAAATCCATAGCTCTATTCTCACCCTTTTCCTCCTCATTTCTATTCTCTTATTTTCTTCATTACATCAATCCTGTGTTGTTGTCATTCATGTCTTGTTCTCTTCTTTTGTTCTTGCCTTGAGGGTCCGTTCCCCGAGCCAGACACTGAACAGGCATAAGGTTATTCTCGCAATCCCAATGTGGCAACCGAAGGCTACCTTTTTGTCGCACAGTGTGCCGTTCTCCTAGAGTCCAAGGGCTTGGAGCAGGGCATCAGTACTTGGAGCTAGCACCTATTAGTTAGTATGTACAGCCCCTAGTCAGAAGTGTTCGTGAAACATGTCTCGCCTTACTAAGCGACCTCGCCAAAACACTACCCTGTGAAAGTGTTACCACTCAATGCATACGGTATTATAAAGCTTACCATGTAAGTCATTTAAACGATAGTACCCCTATTATAGTGTGCTATAAAATTAGATCTATTTTATTAATGTCACTGCTGATCGTGTACGTTAATGCTTACTATAGGATTGCCTATGGGCATATGGTTAGGTAGTTAGAAAGAGAGGCATCTTAGCGGATATGTGGTCATCAGAGATACAGTTATAGGGCATGTAGCATTAAGGTTTCTGGATGTCAGATGTATTGCTGTTGATTGTTGTTTTGACATCATATGTTACTAGGTATAGCATATTACTTGCATGGTCTTGTTGATGCTGCTTGCTATAGGGTATGAGGTGTCAGGTATTTGGTATTGTTGTGTCTTTCACAGCTGGTGTCAACAGGCATACGGAGTGGGTGTACTTGCAAGCCAGACACCTCAGAAGCCCGGCAGGGGATGTGATATCAGGATGCTTCTAGATTGCTTGTGCTTGCTGCATGTATTTATTTATTTAGTGAGTCTGTTGAGTTTCAGAAGTGTTTTGTTATTAGCTAGACAGGAATATAGATCTCCTGGCCTTTGGTTCATTAGAGAGAAAGCAGTCATCCAGACAACTGTTCCTGGGTCATTAATCACTTGGCTTAGAGTCAAGTGCGATTGCCTCCCAGTCGACCCTCTTTTCCTGCTCTCTTTTCAACTACATCACTTTCCTTCTGAACAGGTTCAAAGATATGCTAATTTAGGGTCGAGGTAGTGTAACGACCCTACGATAGGTAGCTACAATCACTATCACCTTAGCCCAAATGGTATACCAAGTGGTAACCAGAGGTGGTATGGTCTTGTATAGTTAGTATATACATAGCTGGTAAACCTAGGATAAAGCCTAGGGAATAGTTGAGTAGCCATAGGCACTCTATTAGGCAGGGTAACCTTTCGGGAGAACATTCGCATAAGGTCAAGAGAATTATGGGGATGTTACACGGACCTCCGAGACGACTTCTATAGTCGACTGGAGCACTTCCTGAGCGGTTAAAAGCATAAGAGGGCAAAGTTACCCTACCTTGGGAATTTGACCTTTGTGCCCATGGACCCCAGTTACCCTACTGAGGAGTCCAAGTTACCCTACCTTCACCGGCAAAGTGATCTTAGAACTTAGAGGTCGATTGCCTCACATTCTATGGGCTCTTAGATGTTCTTGGGCACACACGCATTTGCGCGGGGAGGCCCCACGCCTGTGTAAGGGTGGCCCGAACATACTATTGAACTTGGGCAGGTTTTGCTAACACCCCCCTCTGGCCCCAGGGTTGGGACGGTGCGTCATAGCCAGACGGCTGTGTAGTTGCTCATTTGCTAGTTAAAAGAGGTCATTGAAGCAGCTGCCGTAACACCGTATAAGTCGTCGCTGTCCGTCCGACTGAATGTCGTTCGCAGGATATATAAGGGGAGTATGGGTAACCGCCAAAATGGGGGTCGCCCATATATGGTCTCTCGGGCATCTAGGAGTCTATTCTAGCCTAGGGGTTGTAGGGTAGTCTTCCTAGTGGAACTCAGGTAGTCTCAGAAGGCTAGGGTGCTTTCGAGACAAATACCTCAGTAACCAGCCTGGACCTTCTCCCCTTGATTTGTAGCATTACTATGGGTTATTATTGGACTCTAGAGGTATGAGTCTTATCACGGTAGAGTATGTCCCGAGAGGATGGCTATGGGTAGCGCCCACTTAGCCAACCATCGGCTACATCTCACCGGGGGAGCTTGCATGTCAATTTATCACATTGAATAGTCGCGTAGATTAAATGATGGACTGCATAGCTTGTATAGACGAAACTGCCACTGGGCCAGTGAGTCCACCACCTAGGTATTGACTCCGGTTGTTGTCATAACAGCTAGCCACTGGTATGACTTCGATAGGAAGAGTTTTTCCACCTGCGGTTGTATTGGAGATGCATTGCAGAAACTCATATCCTATTGACGGAGTTAAGTGTACCCGAGTTGGTCCGACACTTCCGGCAGGATAAATCCTGATGGAGGGTAGACCTCGGACACACCCTGAGCAGGACAGGGTGCTCGCACAAAGGTCGGAAGTAGTGGTGAATGTCAAAGGCTTAAATCTGATATCTACTTAAGTTTAAGCGTTTGGCATTCTACTTCGACAACCAACTTTTCCTCGAGAGAACTAAATTGAGTGAAGCTTCGAGCTTAACTATATTAAGTTTTACTGTTGATTCTTCTGAATTATTTTACCTCATCTTTATCTTCTACTTTGAGTGTTTGGTGCGGTCGCAACCTTAGAGTTCACCTCTCTACAGGGTGCCCCCGTTACAGGTAGCTAACTACAGAGTATAAAGAGGAGAGTTATGACGGCTAGGAATGGCCAGGGATAGTTGGGGATGTCAGTGGAGTGTGGGGAAAGGTAGAGAGCAGTGGGAGAGACTCCTGTATTGTATGGTATTCTCTTATAATGCAATAATAATTCATTTTGAGCTGTATTATTTCAGCTTTCGCAAGTATTAGAAGTCCAAGTACTAGTTAAACAGGGTCCTATAGTCTTTTCCAGACACTGTTGTGTCCTTGCCTTAAGATTGAGCTGTTTTGATTGGGGGGTGTGATCAACATGGTGAGTACTTGTATTTTTGGCGAGGTTGCTTAGTAAGGAGAATCATGTTTCACGAACACTTCTGACTAGGGGCTGTACACTCGCGTTCCAAAAGTTCCGGCACCCAAGCTGGTACTGTGACACAAAAAGGCAATATTGGATGTATTATTATGTAGAGGTACTTTAGAATTAAATCAGGTCATCGACTGGTAATCGCTCAGGTATCACCTTCTTCCCCGCTTTCTCCCTCCTGACTACCAAACCACGATAGCCTAACTTCCAGCCATAGAACAAAAACGAAATGGCACCTCCACATGCTTATCTAAATAGCCTGGAATCATGTCGAGGTACATATACATAATAATACATTCACTATATGATTCTATGTCACGGTACCAGTCGGGGTGCCAGAACTTTTGGAATGCGAGTGTACCTATTCTAGTATTGTATTCGGTAAGCTTCACTTACCATCTAGTTCATGAATGTCTCCAAGTTCCTTAGGAAAATTAGGTATCGGCTTATTGTTGATACCAAATAATGGCCACAAAGTGTGCTGCTTCATGCACGCATGCGAGCTCATGACACGCGCGAGATTGTTGGCATTCCTGCTTAAGTTAACCCGAGCGCAAGCTATCAACCCTGCTCTCTATATAAGTGAGGATGGTGTACGCATCAGCATGCCATGTCTTGACGGATTTGAATCATGTCCTGGCTTAACACGGTTAGGTCCGTCATGATCTGGTTGAGTTGCTGGGAAACAGTAACCGGTGAGATGCCCTTCATTCCGACAATTTCAGTTGCAGCAGTGCCCACCCCCGCAGCTGTGTCGCTAAGTTCAATCTCTATCCTAGTCATAGGGGGTAGAGAATGTTGGAGTTAGGTTGAGGTGTGTGATGCGGTGGATTGGTGGTGTTGGGGTAATTGGAATTTGGCGGAGTTGGGAATGATGGAGAGGTGGAGAGATGGAGAAGCACGGCTCTTATACACAAAAAGAACACGGCTACCGTTCCGTACTATCAGACACGTAGCAAGTAGCTGGCCTGCGTGTAATTGTTGATAGATGGAATCCCATCTGATAGTTACCCGGTACGATAGTAGTTTGGGGCACGGCTTAGGGGCCGTGACTGCCGTTTTGTGCCTCTACCTACATTTAGTCTAAGCTACCAGTAGGGAGCTCCATGTATCGTACATCGACATCGTTATGGTCACACACCACCACCACTAGAATGGTTTTCTCCTGTGCTACGAGCGAGTTTACTGCGTTATCCCAGTCATTACTGGGTTGTGGGCGAGTTGTCATCAGAGTGTTGCTATTAATCGTAACGTTATGTATTACGGGTGGATAGGTTACAACCAGTGTAGCCGTCCAGTCAGTTCCTGTTCAGGAAGGACAGGACAGACTACAGCTCATAGTCCGTCTTTTTAGGGGTGCTAGGACGGACTGTATAGCCCTAGCGCTTGGACCTCCGGTACTAGCCAAGCTGAAATCCTCACCTCCAAATGAATTATTCCCTCATCATGAGGTATCACTCATGCCGTCCCCGCTGAAAAAATGGCTTCAATGTTACGAAAGTATGTCCGGTGGGCAGTGGAACTCAGATAGTTAGCTCTGTATATAGATACCTCTCATGAGTATAAATATCGTGGGCCGGTACCCAAGTAGCAATGTACACAAGAGACACTAGTCAATTCTTATCCATTCTCTACGAACCATATTGTTCTCACATTCGACCAGTCTTTACTTTCGCTTCAATCTCTTCCCTCGTATACGAAATTCCCGACAGTCTCCTACAGTCTCCTACAGTCCCTCACCATTCCCCGCCGTCCTTGGGCTGCTGGATGGCGGGCTCTACGGAATGAGACATGTTAGTTTAGGGTAGGGGGGTGAATGGCGGGGGTTGTAGGGGGCGGTTGAGGACGGCCAGGAATGGTGAGGGACGCCGGGAACGACGGGGAACTGTACAGTACTCGGGTGGAGGAGCTAATGCGTGGTATTGGTCAAACTGCCGTAAGCACCCCCCATCTGGCAGATAAGAAATAGTAAAGTGTTTACGGGATTTCTTCTCTTTTACTGGTTGCGTATTAGAAACGACACTCATTGGGAACGTCCACGGACTAACCCTGGCATTCAAGTGCTTGCCGTACTGTAGACATTATTCCCTGGATTCAAGGAGAGTCTACTAAATGGCGGCAAAGAACAAAAGAGAGCAGGCAACTAGCCCGGTAGGTGCTCAGAAGTGATTTCAAAGGGGTTCCAATTGGTGGCCCACTAATGGCCTCGGGGTGGTTTTACTTAACTCCAATTCTTACCCGCAGGGGACAAACTATCTGGACTGGCAACAACGGGATATTGCGTTGCAGTTTAGTTGGACATTGGCAGATCCCAACAAGTGAACCCTTAGCTACATGGTTCGTAGCGCTTCCCAGTACAGTTTGACCTTTTTTTTTTTGCTTCCTGTGTCTTTTGGAGGGGCTAAATAACATACTGACGTATGATACAGTCTCTCATCGGGTCTTGACGGGCATCAGCCGGCGACCAACAGGGATTGGCAAGTGTTTTTTGTTACCCTACTTTGGCGAATTTGATTTTTTTATTGGCCAAATAACCCTGTTCGTCACCCGTTGATAAAGGAGGTTCCGGATGGAAGAAAGAGGTTGCAAGGGAATTAAAGAGGGGATCAAGACCTACCCTTTAGTATCACGAACCCTGAGGCGTGGGGATGGGGGTCGTTCCATGTTCCTTGGATGGAAAGAGTGGGAAAATCCCCCTCCCCTCCCCACTCCTCCAAATTGCGTTCCTTCGGAGCGTGTTTATATATTTTGTTGGAAATGTGAAGAAAGCCAGGGGGGAGAGGGTGTTAAATATAATTTCGCTGAAAGGATCATACATTCTAGGAAGAGTACTCGGATCCGCTATGCGGGAGTACCTTCAGCCAATAAATGATCTTGTTAGCAAATCCCTTTCTTGAAGGTTTTTTTCCTCCGGTCTGGGATGTCTCACCGTTATTGGCTAGGGGAAATAGAGGGTGCTACTTAGGTGCCCTATATCCTCCTTCTCTGTAGTAGAGGTAGCAAGCTCATGTTGGTGTTGTGCCCCAACAATCAAATCTCTGGGGTTTTGGTATATTGTTTGGTGGGGGATGTTGCCATATGAGACTTGAGAGTCAAAAAGAAGAGTCGAGACCCACAGCTGCCCTGTTGGCTTTGGGGGTTGCCTTCTCGGTTGGAGGCTTCATATATCTGTTACTGATTTGTAGGATCATGTGGAATCACTTGCTTGATCAGAGGAGGGGGTGGAGGGGTGGAAAGTTGGAAATAGCAGCACACTGAGGCTGCAGAGGTGCATTTATGCACTAGTGAAGGGACGCGCTGGTTATGAAAAGTTCCCTCCCATTATAATTGTTTCTCTTCCTGTTCTTAAATATCCTCATATTATACCTTTCCTTTCTTAACACTCAACACATTGAATCATGGACTCCTCCATGGCTTGATATGATACAAACTCTGTGCGTCTTCACTTAAACCATTTCGCTCCGTTACATAAAAACCTCATCGGTGATTACTACCTCCGCATCAGCTATTTTCAACAGACGTTCACCTCATTTCTTCATACGGGCACTCATAAGTAATAACCCACATACTTTGGTGCTTGTTATCCTTGGTATAATCCATGACATTTGTGAGTTTGTGACGTCGGTGAGGAGACTGAGTGCTTCTCGGGATACGCGAAGGCTTGTCCACCCCGGTTTGGCATCCGATAAGCTATTCAAATTAAATCCTTTTGGTAAATTAGAGCTCTCCAGGCACCGGTTTTACTCGCTCAACGTTCCACAGAGCTACCAACTAAGTTAGAGCAGACCAGTCAAAGCTAGAGACTATGTATGGAAGTTTCCACCTTATGTGTTCAACTTCAACTTCGTTGGGGGAGAATAGTTGCAATGTTTATCGGGCTCTACTAGTATGCGTGTTCCTTCCTGTATGCCCTCCTGGAGGTTGACATTAAAACCTGGATAGAGATAGCTAAGTGGCACGCTATCCGCCTCTCCACATTGAAACTCTCCTTCAGCAAACAGTCCCCGGTATTCCAGATTCCTCATAACACCCATCGAATTCTCTACCCAAGCCCCCCCTTTACCCTAAGAAAATCCACTTTTTCAAAACCATTTTAAAACCGAGTGACTGCTGATGCCAAACATCACAAAAATCTGCCCCAAAAAAAAGCATGCTTCCATACTCTTGCCGTGCAAGTAATCACTACTCACCAAATCTATGTGTATTAGTACAAGCGCAGTGCAATCAAATCAGCCTCCACGTACCCCCCTAACCAATGGAATACTGTCCTATTACACGCACCCGACATCCCGGCCACTGCTACACCTCCCCGCCCCAGTGAACCAATCCCTTCACCGGCACCACACTCAAACGCTTACCTTACCTTATCGACCATAGGAAACGACCCCATTACGGCTAATCTACCACAAGGCGCACGCGCTCTACAAAATGGCGTCCCCATGAAAAACAAAAAAAGTACTATGAGAAAAGGAATTGGGGCTCTACAGACAGGGTGATCATACTACTGTACAACATGACGGTAGTCTGACTAACACAAAGCCAACGAAAGCGAGTGATCCACTATGAACTCGCTTACATCATTAGCCAGCGATAACTCCTCAGGTTCATCGATCAGGGGAATGTAGGGTGTTGGTATAAGGTTTCTCAATCCTCTCAAATGCTTCTTTCAGCTCTCTGTATTGTTGTTGTTCTGAATCCGAGTATAAGTTGGACTTCTTTATTATTCCGTTTGTCTCCATATAGTTTCTTTAAACTTGAATACGATTGTTCTTTGTTACGGAATTCTGGAGGTACAAGCAGGACTAAATCTCTTCACTATTTAATCGGTTTATAAGTTTCCTTTTATTCTAGCAAGAAGTTTGTAGCAATCAAGAATCTTAACCTCTATCTATTACCACTTCTTTGTCCAATTATCAAGCGCATATTGCAACATAGGGCAGAGGGGGCGGCATGAGTGATGTCTCATAACGTGGGAATAATTCATTTGGAGGTGTAGGATTTCAGTTTGGATAGTGCCTGAGGTCCAAGTGTTAGGACTATAGTCCCCTACAGTCCGTCTGGTGCTCACCTCCCCGGGAGTAGTCAACCCTGGCAGCACAAAAAAAGACGGACTATGAATGGTAGTCCGTCTTGTCCTCCCCTGAAGACAGACGGACGGACTGGAAGGCTGGGAACACTGTGTATGATCAAGGAAACACTGTGTAAGATCACGGGAATACTGGCTAAGATCACAGGAACAGTGGCCAGGGGGACTGTAGTCTATTTATGCTCTAATGAGAGGGAGAGAAAGAAAAGGCACCATCCCTCACGGCCGCAATGACTCAAGGGTAAGCCCTATATAATGGCTGAAATCCACTATCTTCTCCTTCATGTTCATGTCTGGGTCGACCTCCATACCCAATGCTTCCATAAGTGGATGCACGGCATCACCTAGCACCCTTAGTTAATATCTGATTGTGATATTTGGTCAGCTTTACTTACCTCCCATCTTCTTAAATTTCCCAATAGTTTTCAGAAAATTCTTGATGGCAAGGTTTCCAACCCCAAGGAGGGCAATTAGGCGAGCATTGTCATTGGCAATGTTAATGTTACGGTTAAGTGAAAGGGCGATCTGGTTCTTGTCACTGTTTAACCCACCACCAAGTTAGAACTCAACTCAACTCAACCCAACTTTGTAACTATATTGGATATTGGAGAGGTCAACACACAAGCAAAGAATTTCTTTTCCAAACTCGTAAATGTGATTACTGTAACATGTATACATGTTCCAGTAACTGTATACAGGAGCGGAGTGCAGGATTTCCTATGTTTTGTTTGATTACTTTGCTTACTTTGATTAGTTTGATTGTTTTACAGCCCTGGAGCTATATGAAGGCCCGGTAGCTTGTGTTGAGTATAGTTTTGCATGTTGATTGTTTTATTTAGAATCACAAGTGAAGAAATGGTCATGTAAGCTGACGATAGCATTGAGGCGGTGTTATGACTCTCAGGTTTCATGTGGGATCACAGGTCATGCAGGGCAAGGTGCACTGCCCGGTAATGATCGTGGTTGCAGTATATCTGATTACTATCGCTCTGGAAGAACTCTTGTATTTAAACCCAACTCCGGACTAGCAGGAGAACGGCAGACTTCAGCAGACTCATGTTTTAAAAGAATATACTTGGTTGAACGGCGATCTCAGAGTTCCACTTGCCCTTTAACTATTATCTCTCTCTATCCTCGAGCCCTCTGAAGACTTCCTTAGACCTAGCGCTTGCCGGTCAACAGCTAGCACTCTATTGTACCTTTTCGTTAGACAGGAGTAAACCTGTTACAATTACACATATCTTGGATAGCCTTCTCTTGCTTTTTCAGCTGTATATTCATCAGTGTAATGGCCTCTTTTCCTTCTCCCCTTTCACCTAAAACATGACTGATTTGACCAATGACATTATTAATGCTTTCTGTCATTGCCCTAGTACAATCAGCCAAATCCAACCTAGCTTGGGTGAAAGATGGGGGGACTTGTTGAGTGTTAGGTGGGAGCCTATCTCAAAGTCTTGCCAGATAACTCAGGCTGATAATCTTAATTGTAGATGGAGATTGTCTAGGAAGGCTCAATGTCTAGAGTAGAGGTAGATAGAGTGATAAAAGATTTTCTAGCGTAAACAATTTTATATTGATAAGATCTCTTCTCCGTTGCTTGATGATGTTCAAATAGCTCGAGAGGCACCTTGATATTTATATGCCACGTCTGGGTGGTCACGGGCTACATCTAGTTCCTATACTAACTAAGTACCTGCTAACAAACTCCAGCTTTTTCTAAAAGTGCGAACACCTTTTGACCCTGACAATTCTGTTATCTCACTTAACTTCTGAATCGCAACAACATAATTTATTCCTGACGGTGCTCCCACACATCAGTCCATTGGTCACAATCCATCTTCGTCAGCATGGAGTCTTGCTTACCATTGCATACGCAGAATGGTCTCCATGATCGAACCAACAAAGGGGCCAGCTTTGTTATTGAATCTCTTAGCATTGCAGGTTTTTCCTGCACTCGACAGCTGCGAGGCATAAGATAGACTTGTCCTGATAATCGCACCAATAGCCATTATCTCTCCATAGTCATATCGTTATCATTTGGTTCCGTCAGTATCTGAAGAATACTATTGACGTATGTGAGTGTGAGTATGCTTGATTTCTCAAACTACCTCATCCAACACTATTCACTTCTGCGACTTTCATTGCGGGAGCATGAAGTATAGAATGTATTGCTTAACCATTGTTCGTAAAAACGTCCCGTTACTTAGTGACCACCTTCGCGACTCTTATCCTCAGTGCTCAGTAACCTTATGTGACGTTGACCGATTTGGCTTGAAACAGTTGCATAACCTCGCCAAAGGTCATCCCTCATATATCCTACGAATGGGATCCAGTCGGACAGACGGCCGCGATATATATGGGGTTATGATGAGGGCTCCAATGACCATGTCTTTGGTGAGGGGACGCAACTACGGCGGCGTATGCCAATATAGTGTCATCCCAACGCTGGTGCGGGAGGGGGGTATTGGCTTGTCCTTTTGAACTCAGAATCCTAAGGTAGGGTAACCATAGGTCTTTATTCACTAATGGAAGGCTGAGCCTTCCGGTATGCCTAACATTGAGCTATTTCATGTAGCAAGTAAAGGGTAATGGGTGGAGATGTGGTGGGGTGATTAGATGGAGGTTTGGTGAGTTGGGGGGGGAGAGTGGAGTGGAGTGGTAGAGGGATAGAAAGGTCACAACAGAAATCTACCTCTTTTATTCTACTTAGTGTTTGTTACCCGCCTCTCTTGTGCCGTATCCTCTAACATGACATTAAAATAAATAAAAACTGTTGGAAGCTATGGTTTTATTTGGCAAACTTGTTTGCTTCTAGCCGTGTCATTCCATTTCACGGGTGTCTTCCTTCCTTTTCTTCGAAATTTCCTTTTCTTCTTCATTAACTACAGACACTACGGGAGATAATCTCAACTTCTACTGCAACGGAATCTGCCTATTGTTCTCCCTACCGTACCTACCTACCTGATGTTGGATGTTTCCTATTTACGTTCTACAATTCTACAATAGTAGTGCTGCTCTCCTTACATTGTACTTTCCTTATTTGTTATAGTTTTCTATTGGGTTATTTATCCTTAAGTTCGCTTATAGCGCCCTTTGCTAGCCTTGTACCCTTTAGGCAACCTTATGCTTTCCTACTAGTACTACTGGATTAGTACATTAGTAGCGATCCCTTATTGTTTGATTTCATTACTTGTTTTGTTAGTTACATCCTGTCGCCTCTATACCTATTTTCTAGAACTTAGTTGTTGGCTTCGATACTATCTCAGCATAGTAAGTGTTTGCGTTAGGCACAGGATATTTTGGTTATGTTTTATTTGTATTGAAAGAGACTGTGATCCCTTAAGGATTCAGACTCTCAAGCCTCACAGGAACGCTCTTCTTTAATATACTACAAGTTGAACGGTCACTCTATTAGTCCCTCATCTTTCTTTATATCCCTTGAAGATATTCCACCAAGACTTTCCCTCCTATCCTATTAGTATCTCCAGAGTTCCCTTTGGGATTCTCGAAGATACTTAGAAGTAGGTTACATCTACAATCCCACTTGCGTGCGACCTCAACCTCTTCAATACTTCTGACAATCCAAGTTTCCCCTTACGAGGTCGAGTGAGATTTGGTGCGCCTGGGAGGAGCCAATGCACACACCCAAGTTGGGCCCACAAAACCCGAACCCATAATTCCAAGGGTTAATTGTGTGCTTAAAGCCTTGAGCCAGAGTTTCCTTTCTCCCTCCCTCAACTATATGTAAATCTTCCACTCTCGTTGTGATCTAGACAGCAGCATCATACTGTAGATAGAGGTATACAAAAGTCAGGCGCACCAATATATAGTAACTACGGTTTTCCCCTATACAAACCCATTTTGTGTTTTTTTGTAAGGGAGACAAAAGTCGGGCGCACCCCCAGAATCGGAAATAAACCCAGACATTTTGTGGCACCATGCCTGTAACGACCCTATGATAGGTAGCTATAATGACTATCACCTTAGCCCAAATGGTGTACCAAGTGGTACTCAGAGGTGGTACGGTCTTGTATACTTGGTATACAAATAGCTGGTATATCTAGGGCAAAGCCCAGGGAATACTAGAGAAACTTTGGGTACTCTAGTAGGCAGGGTAACCTTTTGGGAGTAAGTTCGCATAAAGTCAAGGAAGCTAGGGGAACATTACATGGGCCTCCGAGACAACATTATGTGTCTACAGGAGGACTTCCGAAGCGGTTAAAAGCATAAGAGGGAAAAGTTACCCTACCTTGGGGATTTAACCATTATGCCCATGGATCGCAGTTACACTACTGAGGTATTCAAGTTACCCTACCTTCACTGGCAAAGTCATCCTGGAACTTAGAGGTAGAGGTCAAATGCCTCACATTCTATGGGCTTTTAGATGTTCATGGGCACACATGCATCTGCGCAGAGAGATCCGACGCCTTAGTAAAGGTGGCCCGAACATACTATTGAACTTGGGCAGGTTTTGCTAACACCCCCCTCTGGCCTCAGCGTTGGGATGGTGTGTCATGAGCAGACGGCTGTGTAGTTGCTTGTTTGCTAGTAAAAAGAGGTCATTGAAGCAGCTGCTGTAACACCGTATAAGTCATCGCCGTCCGGCCAACTGAATGTCGTTCGCAGGATATATAAGGGGAGTATGAGTAACCGCCAATATGGGGGTCATCCATATATGGTCCCTCCGGCACCTAGGAGTCTATCTTAGCCTACGGGTAGTAGGGTACTCTTCCTAGTGGTACTTAGGTAGTCCAGGGAGGCGAGGGTGCTTTCGGGACAAATATCTTAGTAATCAGCCAGGACCTTCTCCTCTTGATTTGTAGTATTACTATGGGTTGTCAATGGACTCTAGAGGTATAAGTCTTATCACGGTAGAGTATGTCCCAAGAGGGTGGCTATGGGTAGCGCCCACTTAGCCAACCATTGGCTACATCTCACCTGGGGAGCTTACATGATAAATTATTATATTGAGTAGTCGTGTAGATTAAATGATGGACTGCATACCTTGTATAGACGAAACTACCACTGGGCCAGTGAGTCCACCACCTAGGTATTGACTCTAGTTGTTGCCATAACAGTTAGCCACTGATATGACTTCGATAGGAAGAGTTTTTCCACCTGCAGTTGTATTAGAGATGCATTGCAGAAACTCGTACCCTATTGACAGAGATAAGTTTACCCGAGTCGGTCTGATACTTCCGGCAGGATAATTCCTGATGGAGGGTGGACCTTGGACAAGCCCTGAGCAGGACAGGGTGCTCGCACAAGGTCAGAGTAGTGGTGAATGTCAAAGGCTTAAATCTGATATCTACTTAAGTTTAAGCATTTGGCATTCTACTTCGATTACCAACTTTCCTCAAGAGAACTTATTGAGTGAAGCTTTCAGCTTAACAATATTAAGTTTACTTTTTGATTCTTTTGAATTATTTACCTCATCTTTATCTTCTACTTTGAGTGTTTGATGCGGTCGCAACCTTAGAGTTCACCTCTCTAAAGGGTGCCCCCGTTATAGCGCCCGACTTACCCTTGATACTGTTAGGCAGGAGCCTATCTCAAAGTCTTGTGAGATAACTCAGGCCGATAATCTTAATCGTAGACGGAGATTGTCTAGGAAGGCTCAATGATTGAAAATAGAGGCAGGCAAAGTCATAAAGATTTTCTTGTGTAAAAACTTATATTGATAAGATCTCTTCTCCGTTGCTTGATGATGTTCAAATAGCTCGGGAGGCATCTCGATATTTATATGCCGCGTCTGGGTGGTCGCGGGCTACATCTAGTTCTCATACTAACTAAGTACCTGCTAACAAACACCAGCTTGTTCTAAAAGTGCGAACACCATTTAACCCTGACAATTCTGTTATCTCACTTCGACTTCCGAACCGCAACACCATGAAATTACCTGACGGTGCTCCCACACATCAGTCCATTGGTTACGATCCATCTTCGTCGGGATGGAGTCTTGCTTACCATTTGCATACGCAGAATGGTCTCCATGATCGAACCAACAAAGGGGCCAGCTTTGTTATCGAACCTCTCAGTATTGCAGACACATTCTGCAACCGACATCTGCGAGGCATAAGATAGACTTGTTACGATAATCGCACCAATAGCCATTATCCCTCCATAGTCGTATCGTTATCGTATGGTTCCGTCAGTATCGGAAAATACTATTGACGTGTGTGAGTGTGGGTATGTCTGATTTCTCAAACTACCTCATCCAACAACACCATTCACTTCTGCAACTTTCATCGCGGGAGCGTGGAGTATAGAATGTGTTGCTTAACCATTGTCCGTAAAAAGGTCCCGTTACTTAGTGACCACTTTCGCGACTCTCATCTTAAGTGTTCAGTAACCTTGTGCGACGTCGACCGATTTGGCTCGAACCACTTGCATAAGCTCGCCAAAGGTCTTCCCTCATATATCCTGCGAACGGGATCCGGTCGGACGGACGGCCGCGACGTATACGGGGTTACGAAGAGGGCTCCAATCACTATGTCTTTGGTGAGGGGACGCAACTACGGCGGCATCTGCCGATGTAGCGCCGTCCCAACGCTGATGCGGGAGGGGGGTGTTGGCATGTCCTTTTGAACTCAGAATCCTAAGGTAGGGTAACTATAGGTCTTTATTCACTAAAGGAAGGCTAAGTCTTCCGGTATGCCTAACAGATACTGAGCACAACATAGTGGTAGTTTCCTTAATTTACACATCCCGTGAATAACAGAAAGCCAACGACAGCAAGTGATCTACTATGAACTTGATTACATTATTAGCTAGCAATAACTCCTCAGGTTTGTCAATTAGGGGAATGTAGGGTAGAGGAAATGGCATGAGTCATGCCTCATAATGTGGGAATAATTCATCTGGAGGTGTACGATTTCATTTTGGATAGTGCCTGAGATTCAAGCGTTAGGACTCTAGTCCCCAACAGTCCGTCCGGTGCTCACCACTCCTGGTGTAGTCAACACTAACACCCTCAAAAAAAAGAGCAGACTATGAGTGGTAGTCCATCTTATTCTCCCCCAAAGATAGGCAGACTGGAAGGCTAGGAACATGGTGTAGGATTACGGGAACATAAGCTAACATCACAGGAACCATGACCTGGGAGACTGTAGTCTATTTATGCTCTAACGAGAGAAAGAAAGAAAAGACACCTGTCAGAAGTAGAGATGTACCTTGTATTCTGTGGTTGTTCTATCTGAGAAGAAAGCAAACAAGTATGGAGCTGTAACGACCCTACGATAGGTAGCTACAATCACTATCACCTTAGCCTAAATGGTATACCAAGTGGTAACCAGAGGTGGTATGGTCTTGTATACTTGGTATATCCATAGCTGGTAAACCTAGGATAAAGCCTAGGGAATAGTTGAGTAGCCATAGGCAATCTATTAGGCAGGGTAACCTTTCGGGAGAACATTCGCATAAGGTCAAGAGAATTATGGTAATGTTACATGGACCTCCGAGACAACCTCTATGGTCTACTGGAGGACTTCCTGAGTTGCTAAAGGCATAAGAGGGCAAAGTTACCCTACCTTGGGAGTTTGTTCATTATACCCATGGACCCCAGTTACCCTACTGAGATGTCCAAGTTACCCTACCTTCACCAGCAAAGTCATCCTAGAACTTAGAGGTCGATTGCCTCACATTCTATGGGCTCTTAGATGTTCTTAGGCGCACATGCATCTGCGCGGGGAGGCCCCACGCCTGTGTAAGGGTGGCCCGAACATGCTATTGAACTTGGGCGGGTTTAGCTAACACCCCCCTCTGGCCCCAGTGTTGGAACAGCGCGTCATAGGCAGACGGCTGTGTAGTTGCTTGTTTGCTAGTTAAAAGAGGTCATTGGAGCAGCTGCCGTAACACCGTATAAGTCGTCGCCGTCCGTCCGACTGAATGTCGTTCGCAGGATATATAAGGGGAGTATGGGTAACCGCCAAAATGG
>Ga0307509_10000219_pt1 | contig 91848 bp, 83 predicted proteins | sample 10_EM_MG_FD_202245 | JGI IMG/M metagenome (GOLD analysis project Ga0307509, IMG submission 202245) | Populus trichocarpa ectomycorrhiza microbial communities from riparian zone in the Pacific Northwest, United States - 10_EM | ecosystem: Host-associated > Plants > Roots > Unclassified | place...
CAGCCGCAATGTTGTAGACACCTAAAACCCACCCCTTGGTTATTATGCTGGCTGGCAGCATTGAAGGCCCTATTTTAGACTACGGGCAACGTCCAACCTTAAGTGACGCACTTTCTTGGCAGAAAACTGGATAACACCAAAAAATACGGTACTGTACCGGTAGCTCCGCTGGTCGCTAATCTCCGGATCTACAGACCGCGGTTCTTAAGAGGGATTAGTGCTTTCCTGACACGGTGCAGATCTCATTAACTGGTTTCCGCAATTCTATTAACTTGCTAAACTAAGCCGACTTGGGTTAATGTCGCAATTTACAGGGATATTTGGAGCTAGCGAATTCAAAGGGAGAATACGGTATTGCACTACCGTACTACCTGGTGTCTTCTTGTGACCATCTCCCATAAGTATGCTGTGGTAGCCTAGGTCCTGAGAACACTGCAGGAGCACCAGAATCACCGGCTGCCTGTATACACAGTGTCAGAAAGCTTGATTATTGCATCCGTTGGCCTGTCAGACCGGGTTGCAGCACGAGCGGACAAATACCCCACCTATGCCCGCATCTTGGTCCGCTATCATATTCTCATTATGGCTGGAATGCTTGATCTACCGAATGAGTTAATCCTTCACATCTCGACATATCAATCCCCGCCGGATATTAACTCCCTTCTGAGGACGTGCCGTCATCTTGCGGGCCTTTTAGCATACGCCATTCTGGACAACGTGTGCCGTTCCCGCTCTAGTAAGTATGGCAAACGGGCGCTCTACTCCGCCATAAATGGTGGGAACGATACCGTGATCAGGTGGCTCCTGGGTAGAAAGGTTCTCGAGTTCGCGGTCAATGACGAAGTGCTCCTTGACGCGGTAGCGGACCAGAGTGTAAGGGTTGTCAGCTGGCTATTGGAGCATGGTGTGAGAGCAGATACCAAAGGCCTCCAGATGAGGACGCCCCTGGCTATTGCAGCTACAGCTGGGCGTACAGATGTGGTGCGACTCTTCTTACTCCGGGATGATGTCGACTTTAACGCGCTAGACCATGCGGGGGCAACCCCGTTCTTGAAAGCGGCTGCGTGTGGGAGGGAGGCGGTGGTGCGTGTTATGCTCGCGGATGGTAGGTTCGATGTTAATCGTCCGGCCGGTTTTGGGGGCTTGACGCCGTTGATGATCGCGGTCCTAAGGATGCGCTTAGGGGTGGTTAAAGCATTGTTAGCGGATGATAGGGTCGAAGTCAATGCAAGAGGTGCTGACAACTGGACTCCACTGCATCGAGCGGTCCAGTTAAGGAACGAGAAAATTGTTAGGATGCTCTTGGACAACTGCAGGGTCAACGCTACCCTCTGTGTTCGGAATCAACGAGCGATACATATGGCGGCCGAAACGGGACTTGAGGGGATGGTCTGGCTTTTTCTGCGTGATAGAAGGGTCGGGGTAATCATGGGGGATGGGCACTGTACAACACCATTCCATATAGTAGCTGAACGCGGTCACGGAGGGGTACTGCGGCTTTTGCTGAGTGATAAGAGGCTCGACATGAATAAAGTGGACACCAACGGCGACACACCGTTACATCTGGCAGTACGCCACGGCCGTGCGGAAATTGTGAAAATCCTGCTGGGGGATGAGCGGGTTGACGTCAACCGGAAGAACGGGACGTCTTGGAGGCCATTGCACACAGCGGCCGCTGGCACGGAGCCTGCTATCGTGCAGTTGCTGCTCGCCCACGATGAAATCGATGTCAATGCAGGGGACATGGGTGGAGACACCCCACTGCATATAGCAACAAAAGTTGAACTTGGGTCATCGGTAAAGCTTTTACTCAGTGACCCGAGAGTCGACATCAATCGATTAAACCTTCGCGGCCAAACACCACTACGCCTAGCGGCAAGAATAGGGCGTGTATCGACTATGCGACACCTTATAGAACATCGATGTCAATTCTGAGGGACGGTCGTGGGGCGCGCCCACTCCGGTGGAGCTCCTGGGCTTCGTGGGCTCTTTCGGGGAGGACCGGAGCGGCGTGACACCACTCCATATGGCCGCTGAGGAGGGATACGGGGAAATAATAAAACTTTTGATGGACGACCCCAGAATCAACATCAACCCGGTGAATGACGCTGGCAACATACCACTACACCTGGCCATTTGGGCCGGCCGGCCGGATAGCAGTCGTGGTGAGCCTGCTTGCGGACCTTAGAACGCGGGTCAATGTTAAAAACTTCCAAGTCTGGACTCCTTTACATGTAGCCATTTACCAAGAGCAGCATGACATTGTGAGCCTTCTCTTATCGGACGCTGGACTCAATATTGTCATAGAAGCAAACCCACTCGACGAAGCACCTCTACATATCGCGGCAAAAACCAGGAACTATTGGGCCGTGCACCTCCTCACCTGTGACATGTATATCGCAGATGGTGACTACATCAAAGACATAGAAAATAACGACCTTCGCAATCGATACACACTGGCGAAAGGCGCCACTTAGAAAATGGTAAACATCGATCCCTTCCACGGTTCCGAGCTTTATTAACTACTCTCTTCCCTTTGTATTTTGCACGTGCACAGGGCGAGCCTTTACGGTTATGCACAGCTCAAGTCCTAAGGAGGAGCCAGTTAAGCTGAAATATGACCCAGGGTCGGCTTCAATCAAAAGGACACCAATGGCAGAATAGCCCTCCACCACGCAGCCATGCTCGGCCACCTTGCAACAACTAAGCTCCTCCTCATCGACCCCAGATGCGATCCGAGCCTCCGGGACTCCTTCGGGCACACGCCACTGCACCTCTCATCCCTCTACGGCCAGGATTCGGTGGCATGGCTCCCGCTGAAACTCGCTTTGCCGGCTATCAAATGGGGAGGAATTGCGCTCCGGAGCCGCTGGATTCCGAGAGGTGTGATGCTATTGTGCAGTATCTGATGGCCCAATAGGACTTTAATTTTTATGATCTCTGGGAGTTGAGGAACGAGATATTGGCATTCAGAGTTTCGCCTTTGACCAGCCCATAGAGTTGCCACCCTCCGCGCCCTCTAGGATAGATGGTGGCAATTTGGGGGTACAAGGTGCGAATTTCCTATCTTGCCTCATCCGAAACCATTGAGCTAAATGATTAGTCTTTCGCTTTACGGCCTTGTGCGGAATAGCTATTCCTGTGTATTTATCTATACTTCTCTGCTTGATATATTCATCTCGCCTCCTTCAAATTGACCACACCTAATTATGTTCCCGTCTCATAAGCCGGAAACCAAGCATTTCGATTGCTTGCTCTATCTGAAAAGTGTGGAAGGGTGGTTGAGGCGAGAGTAACTTTCCAATCTGCCATACGCACTGTCGGATCCCACAACTGGCTTGTCAGTGTGATCCCTATTTACTACACATTGCTCTTTGATACCCTGCGCTTTTCCCAGCCCACTATCTCCGGGGACAAGGAGGTATGACTCATTGATTATCACTCGACCGCTCCCGTCAACTCCCCTTTCGCCAGGGATTACTTGGAAAGATCGTGACGCCAGGCTCTGAACGGGGTCATCGTGGGGCCATATATATATCATTAGTAGTACTCTCCTATTGCGCGCTTGTCGGTGTGCGGATACCTAGCGGCCTTTAGCCGTACCGCTTGTACAAGTAAACAGCGGTCCTCTCCAAATCATATCTTACCCACAACTGAACCCACCTTCCCTCACCTTTGGTATCCCGCCGTAATTATTCCTTTGCACTCACGAAGGGATTTCGTTATTAGTTATCGTTAGCGATCGGTGCCTGATTTGTCTTCTCTTGTTTATTATCCCCCCACCGGCCCTCTGGTTGTGTTGTCTCGCCTAGGGATGCCTCGTTTTAATGTATTTAGCCACACGGGGAAGCATTCCCAAGTTGTAAATTCCCATCATTCCTTACAGCACTCTGATCGATCTGATATACTTTCCACTCCCTTTCTCCTAACATTGCGAATATAAAAGTTGGAACTGCATACTATGTAGCAGCAGGGTCATGGGCTAGCAGTATGGCATCACGATCCCCGCAACCTCGGTCTTCACGAGCTTCCGGGCTCGGTCCACATCATGGATGGTAGTTACATATGATACCTCCTGGAGAGGGAATTAAAAGAAGAAGAAAAAACATGTGCCCTCGGGGGAGTGGGGGTGAAGTAGAGTACTGTATACTCGGGGGTGCATGAAAGTGGTAAACATTTTGTGGCGCATTATGGCATAGAGTGACAGGACTACTCGGGTATAGATCGTACCTGCCTAGTCCTCCTTTTTTCTTCTTCCCAATTTATCTCTCGATACGACATAGCTTCTGTTCAATGATGAGTGTCGCTTCTTGAGAGATAGGTATTGCGTTCTTTGTGTTCTCGATATTAGCCTTCAAGTTACGTATTTTGTACCTTAATCGGGAAAGATGTAGAAGCCAATAGCCCTCGGGTGGTGCTGAGGTGTTGTGCGTAACAGAGCTACCCTGAGTGATACTATAGGTGATCGCTGTGAAGCCACCCCCGAGGACTGGACAAACCTTGCCCCTATCATCAACGGAAGGGTTCACGGTTTTCCTTCACTCTTGTGCTTAAAGCTTAGGACATGTCCGGAGAGAGCAACAAGGGCCTAAGGGTGAGGGCGGAGAAGGATTCAAGTCCTGACTTTGTACCAGGAGTTTGTTCCTCCTCCTATCTCACCCCTCCGCTCTTTCCTTTGGTATTTTTTTCCCTCTGGAGTAGTCGGATCACCAGAGATCACTCAGTCTAGGATGCTCTTCTTAAATGTTGGATGTTCCCGAAGCATCTAGTATCCATTTAGGCACCCCCAGAGCTCTACCGGAGACTCCAAAGCTTGCTTAATTATATGGCCTTTTGTTTTTGGCATTCCTCTCGACTCCTATATAGTTGGGGCGCTAAAACTGGCAGAAGCCGTACATTGGTAAGGGTACCCAGGAGCACCAAGCTATTCTTGTCTTTTGTCAATATCACCTCAATCAGGGCTTTATTCCTGGGTTATAAAGTCGGGCATCACGATGTGTACTATTTTTCTGGGTTACTATAGTCATACGATGTAATAGGTAACGAGTGCTAATTCATGACAGGATTATCCCAGATCTTGGACTGGAAGGAGGGTTGCTACATACGAGTCACAAAGCCAGCTTTTAGAAAACTCCATGTAGTTTTATGTCTTGTCTTTCTCCGTTTCTCGACTAATTGTGAGAGCTGAATAGGAAGATGGGCGAGACTTGGGACAAAAGGTGATGTTTTGACTGCAGGGGAGGGGGATCTTGGTTGGGGTTATGTGAGAATGTCCTACAAATGCTCTCAGCGCAGGAGAGAAGGTGCTTTTGAAGAGAGTGCTTGAGGGAGAACAGCAATTACCGCTTAACCTTTATGATTGTTTTGGCTGTCGGAGTATTTTGGATATCTGGAGTAGGGATATTGCTAGGGAGAAGTTGAAGGAGGATGTAGTAGAATTCTAGGGCTGGGGAAAAAATTAAATTTCAGGTAGCGACGAACACATCGTCGCTTAACTCGGGGGTTATTGCGCTTTTCTGTGATCCTGTTCGATGCACCTCTGAAGCATGTATATTTGTTATTTCGAGTTTGAATTATGTTACTGTTTGCCACCGTTCACGGTACCAGGTTCATCTGAGTAGGTTCGAGCAGTATCGTAGGAAGATGGAGGGGTAATGGATGGGAGATGAACATCGGGTCGCTTTGAGCTCAAATGAACCTCCAGGATGGGGGTGGGCTGCGCTTTAACTTGATATGGAAGAGCTTAGAACCTGATCTCTGGCTACGTGGTAGATCAGGATCTCTCCTCCCCATGGCGTAGAAGTATTATAGGAGGAAGATTGTGTAGTTCTATTGAGGAACCGGATATGTGAGAGAGCATCAATAAACTAAGCTGCTTCTCTGTCACTAGTATGATAATCTGTTTTATCTTTGGGATATCCGAATCAGCGCATTCTATGTTTTCGGTAGCTAGAGGATGTGCCACTTTGGAAGAAAAGAAGAAGAAAACTTGGATTGCGAACCGTGTAGCAACATGGGCACTTTCCCTCTCCATATCTGTCATTGATTTCGGAACGAATTGTCGGCTTTCATAAGGTTGAACAATTTAATGGCACACGTTTCTAGAGCGGAGGTTTTCTAATATGATACTATCATAGTATATATAAGAAAACTCTGATACTATAGTAGTTATTAGGGTTTCTCTTATATGAGGGTTACATAGAATCAATCGACAAAGGTTTTAGTGATTAGTAAGTTTCATACTAAAAATTAGGGGCTCTTACTTTTTTAATTATTACTAGAACTAGATTTTCACCTCTTGTTCTCTCCATCAACAACCACCTCTACTCAGTTTCACTTACAACGAATACCACTTCTATCTTTTTAAAAACCTTCAACTCAAATTTCAATCAATCATCAACTACAAATCAAAGGTATTCTCATTATAGCTAACTAATCAGTAGGTGGCTAACTCTTAAAAACTAGTCAAGATGTTCTCTCTCAAGAATTTGATTTTTCAACTTCAAGTTCTTATTATCATCCTGGCACTTGGCAATTGCTCTCCTACCGACCGTCTTTCCTATGGACTCTCCCGCCGTACTGAACCTGGAACAAATAACACTACCGCTCTCACCTTCTCTGGCTCTGATAATATCAACATTCTCAATAAGACACAATTTGAAGCATCCGGCTTGCCTCTTATTACTCCTGATCTTCTTTCTGAGAATCCAAATGCCAACGGCCCTCTTCACTGCGAAACCTCAACTGCTAGCCCATTGGTATGGAATTCCTATAAACTTGCAGCCTGGTTTTTGCACTTTGATGGCTGGTATTGCTGTAATCGCAATGTCAATGGTGGTGGCTGCACACATATGATGACAATTGAGGATGCTAGTACAGCCCTATGTGGGCGTGAAGCATGTATCAGATGTGAGGATATGAGAGGGAGTGTTTACAGGATTGCTCTGTTTTGTGAAAAGGGTAACAGAGCTGGTGGTGTCTCGTTTCTTGATCAAGGAAGTCATGTAGTTCTTTACTAGTAGGTTAGTTAATCAAATAATTGATTAAATCGCTTGAGAATATTGAGTGCTGTGAGTTTTATGTAATAGTGAAATATTTTGTATTTTCCAAGGTAATTGATTTCTTCTTCTAGAATTTCCCTTGTAAGGGGATTATGGGTAACATGAGCTGTCTGTCTTTCAGTGCTCATGAAATCATAATGTGAATAAAGTCTATTGAAAGTTGATACTAAGTAATCTATCTTGATACTATTGGTATAAGAGGTGATATTGGATATTGGCTAGGTATTGGTGAAGTAGCTGAATAAGTTTATAGGGTAAAATATTATAAGAAGAAAAGGATATAAATGAGTGGAAAAGAAGGGGAAGAGAGAGATGAGGGAGAAATAATCTTAGTGTAAGAGTTTGGCAGAAGGGCAGATATGAGAAATGAATAGCCTACAGGTATAACTGTATTCTAGGATGTTATCTCTATTCACTTACAAGCATATAATATTGTCTAGATTTATAGTAAATATCCAAAATTCTCATTCTCCAAACATACTATAATTAGACTTATTTTGATATATTTGGATTCATTAGTGTGTGAAGCAAAATCATAGAGAGTTCCTACAACTTTAACCTAATATAATAGTTTTGCTTGTAATAAACAAAAAGAAGACAAATAGTCTAATATATATTGAGAATATCAGTAACCCTATACTTTATACAAAGAATCCTGTTTTCAATCTTAATTTAAAGTATATTATAAGTTTTGACTAAGTATACATCTTTAAACTTAAAAAGCATAAGAGTTCTACTAGTATCAAATATGAAATAGAGACCCAATAATCAAGCCTGAACTAAGAGATATAATGCTTAAATATACAAGTGATTGAATAGGATAGAATTATATAGAAAAGACCTGTATAGAACAAGATTATCAGTTGAGGGGAATGAAAGATAGTAAGAATAAATTCAATATAATATTGAAAAAAGATACTAAGTGATAACTTATATACAAGAGAGGTTTATTTTGTTGATTTTAATATTTTATTTAAACATGTTAGTTTAAGAGAGAATAGAGAGCATAATTAGACACTTCTGAATAGGGATAAGAATCAAGAAGTGAATTAGTAAAAACTTCTTTACAACTAACTTAGAATACTATTCCTTTAATAAAAAGAGATTTAGATTATATTTTTAAGGGGTGATTTGGCTAAAAGAAGACTTTAAACTTAATGTTTCTTATTGTATATATTATGATTTCATTGCATATAGCTGATTAAGTGTTATGGGGTAGCTAACTCGAAGCGATATTGAGCTAACTAGGCCGTGGTTCAGGTACGGAGATATGTCAGGAAGGCTCGGTAAGGTAATTGGAAAGTCTAAAGTTTCTCCAACTTAAAGGATTTCTTAATAACTTGTTATATTGTTAAGGTCTCTTCTCCGTTGCTTGATTCCTCTTCAACCACCAGGGGAGAGCCCTTCTATTTATACTAAAGTTTGCGCTACTTTGTTTTCTTAAGGACTTATGTATCTTTCGGATCTTCAACTTTGTTCAGGAAAGTGTGAACACTCTTTGATCCTGAAAGTAATTGCCCTGCTTGAACTCAGAGAGTCTCCTGACTACTAATTTATCTGGGGGTGTTTCCACTCTACTAGTAGATAGTCTTCGATCTCTTCATCCTAATGAACTATGGTTTAATATATGCAGCACGTACACAAACATACCAATAGTTCTCATAGAATACCGAGTGATCAGTTCGGATGGCCATCTTTCAAGGCAGCATGCATATATGCAGCTGTACCAGATATGTAATAGAGTTCAAACATGTTATCATTCCAATCAGTGAATTACTTCAAGGAACGTGAACTCTTCCAGGTGCCTGAGTAGCTACCATGGATGCCTCCGGGTTCGTCCTACTTCTAGCGAGCTTTTTAGGGTCCAGATATAGGGTTATCTTTGATGAAGCTGTATATCTCATACTAATATAGGTGAGCTATTCTCGTGTGCATGACATTAAGTTAGTATAATGGTACTTACTATTGTAAATGTTGAAGCTGTTTGGGTTTATAGTACTGTAGCAATCAGGTTACATGGAATTGTCAGCTGTCAGAATGGAGTGTCTTGTTCTATCAAATTCAGGTTTTGTCAGTATTATCAGTGTGATGTCCAAAAGTTCTGAACATATTAGCTTTTAATTTTGTTCAGAAATTATATAGACTTTTATTGTTTTGTTTCCAAGAAAGTGTTATCCATTTCAGGAGATACTATTTTAGTTGAATTATGGACTAGCCACAAGTTATATCTACTTTTACTACTATGATCCTCTGTATTACCCTCAGCTTCCTCAGCATCTGACAAAGTACAAGTACTATATTTAATTTTTCTAACCCTACTATCATACTTATCCTATCACTTCCTATATGGAGTGTGACGGGATAAGAATTTATTTAAAAAATGTATCAAAAAACGTAAAGGAAATAAGCAAGATTATCAACCTTGTCCCACAAGACTTTTATGTCAGTATGCCATGTCCCAAGCAATGGTACCTGTTTATTTGTGTCAGCTATCTGAATGTGTCTCAAGTGACCTGACTACTAAACTATAACACTGACTAAAACAAAAGTGTACCCTGAGCCCTTACTCACGCTGAATGGGCCACAGCGGCAGTCTCGTTTGAACAAATTGCAGCTATTTCTTACCTCGGGGAGTCACCAGAGTCAGTACCTCCCGGGCCATTTGATTTAGGAAAGGAAAGTAGTGCTAGACTTTATAATTTGGAGAGCAAACACATTCAATCATAATATATCACTCGTACCCCGAATCCTCTCCAGGGGAAAATGCAACCATCCCCCCACGCTCTCCCCTCTAATATAATTAGGCTACCTAATAAATCCATGTGCAATCTAGACGCTATTTGGGAAAAATGGTTCCGTGGGATGCTTCTTTGGAAGTTCAGTGCATGCGTTCAACAAATACCCGCAAATACCCGGGATAAGTTACAATGCAAGACACACAAGCCACACCGAATGGGTTCTCGCTTGGCTAGCTGTGGGTTGGTTAGGTGAGTGTGGATGTGTTTATGGATGACTACTGTGTCCACTGAAAAATCCCGAATGGTGGCTGCCTGGCTCTGGTAATGGGGCCCTTTCCCTTCCTCCTTGTAGGCAGGAATAAGAGGTTTCACGAGGGTAACTCTATAGCCAAAGCTTGCCCTCTCAAGGCCTAGTTGCCAAACGCTAGAGGTTAAGGTTAGCTAACGTGCCCGAAACAATGTTTTATCTCGGAATGGAAGCAGTGCGGAGCGGGAGGGGAGGACTTGATGTAAGGGGGCGGAGATAGATGCGCAGTGAGGTCAATGCTCTCTAAGAACATAAATTCATCGGAGGTTTTTATTATTGCTACCTTCTCTTCTAAGCGGTGTGCAAGTATGACACCCGTGGGGCGTTAACGTTTTGTGGTGGTGGCGTTTGGGCTGGGCTGGGGAGATCACACCACCATCTTTTAAATCACCAATCCTATCAAATACAGCTTTGATAGCTAGAAATAGGAAAGGCTACTATCTTTTGGCAGAATTTCCTTTTGGTTCCTTTTTAAAACTGAATCCCCCCCATCCGGATTATGCAAAGATAATGAGTTGTTGTAGCCTGTGCACATAGCCCTCATAAAGCCCTCGAGGTAAAACTGTCTCACAATAACTTGTCTTAGATAGCCTCATTTTATTGACTGCACTTGAGCGCTTCCGGTCCCCCTTGCTGTGCTAAGGAACCTGCTAAAAAGGTCCTATTCGTTTATCCCTTGACCCCCCAGAACAGGGCAATATTGGGCAACTCTATGGGAGGTAAATCCCCTAAACTCAGTTATCTCCAACCAAAAAGGCAAGATGATCCTTTGGATTCTCTCTCTCTCCCTGCCCCTGTTGCAAGAGTGCAAGTCGCAAGATACTAGTACACCAGGGACCTCATCTCTGATCACCAAGCCCCTCCCCCAAGGGGCAAGTGGGTGTGTGAGTGAAAGAGGGGTTGTCCCAATCTGTGATCTATTACAGAGTTTTACCTGTTGAGAATTAAATCGATTTCACCGGAAAAAGGTTGGCCTGCTAGGATGCTGGAGTGTACACTAGGAAGGACGTTGATTTTGGCTTTGGGTCTCACTTTTTCTGCCTGGCGAAAAATCTTCGGGCGGAATCCCGTTGCTTCTACTCCCTTGATGTAGAACTCTTGTGGCATGTGGAGCCTTGGTATCCGGTCAATGTGTCAAATCTGTGGGAACAACGATAGACGCTGAATGCGCTAGCAAACATAAACGGTCACTCGGCGGAGTACAGTACCCCTGTTTGAGTTTTCTACTATGCTTTAGTGGCTTGTTTTACTCAGTGGTGGTTCCACATCCAATAACCTCTAGGGCTCATGAAGGGCTCAAGCAAAAAAAGAATATAAGTTTATCAAACTCGCTCGAATGCTAGGAACACTACCAAACCAGGGCTCCAGGTGTAACTAATGCTAGTGCCCTAGAGAAGGATAGTGAACTTCACAGACATCTGCTAGCCAAAAGAGGAAAGAAAAGAAGAAGAAACTCGGCGATGCAAGTTACAAGGAAAAGCGAGTGAAAAGTTCAGCGGGAACTCCATAAAAGTATGATAAAATTATATTAACAGATACGATAGAATAACAACTCAACTTTCTAGTCCGGTACTTCCGTTACGCAATATGCTAGCTGCTAGATCTCCTCGCCTATCCTCTAGATGGGCTCGCATTCTCGCAAGCACCGCGTTAATCACCTGCCATCACAATGCTCACATCCTCGGCCAATCTAGGCAGGATTATTCCTGTAAAGGGTTCGGACGAAGGCCCGAAAAGGGCAGAGGGTCAAGCAAACCACGAATTTGGGAATCGTGAGGAAAGTATAGTTTATAGGACGTACACACGCACACGGCCAGTAAATCACACTCTCGACACTGCAGAAATCCTTACCCAATCCTTCCACTCCTGTGACACCGTTGATAGAGATCGAATGGGAACAGTAGAAAGAGGCACCCGGGAAATGCGCTTGTAAGTACCTTAGTTTACCCGCTGCAGGCCGCAGCAAGCTGTAGTAGTAGTTGATTGGTAAGGCATTGGAGAGGTACCCCAGAAAAAATAAAATAGAAATACCAGGCAACAAAAACTCTCTCCAGCGGCGAGATACAATTTGAACGGTGGGCACAACAAGCACGTTTGGAGGTATAAGGGGTATATCTGGACCTTCATTGGGGCTAAAATTCTGCCCAGCCATATTCGCGTGCCCCATCTCGAAAAGTATCCTTGGCGATCTAGCCTAAGTTATTAAGCTTCGCCCTGGTTTCAGGGAATCAAAAGGGCGGGGGCGGCTGACAGGATGTTTGGGCTGGACTCACGCCTGCCCCCCCAATAGTTAGCAGGGTTATAGCACAGCACTGCAAGACAGCGGACGGAAGGATAGGGATTTTGCCTATTTTGTTTCCGATTGTATCCAGTTCCCCCAGCCCCCTGCATCAATTCTCAACCAGTTTGGTAGAGATCCCTGCCCTGAGACTAAGTGATAGGCAATGATTGAATCGGACCATCACAGAAAAGTACAGGCGTGCAATAGGTAATATCAGAGCAGAAGTTCTCCGCCACTCCTGGAACGAGCTCTCGATATGCTGTCATACCCGGGCTTTGTTTAATGCCTTCAGCATTCCTCTAAGTTAACTCCTAGGGGTTACTTTGCAATTCTAGCAACATTACCCGCGAAGCTATTCTCCAAGACCTCCTGGAGAACGCCGCCGCGGTCTTCAAGCCTCCGAGAAAGAGAGAAACGGTAGAGGCGATGGCAGATCAGGAGAGGCAGTTTCCAAGATAGCTAGGTGGTAAGCATTGTGGCCCGTCTCTCAAGAGTTTGGGAACACAGTCAGCAGTACATAGGTACTTGGACTTTGTATGCTTTTCGCCACAGAGTGGACGGAAGCTAAATTCTCGGCCAATGGGAAGTAGATAACTAATCACACCTACTAAACCAGTAGTTAACTTTGAGAAGCCTGAGGGAAACCTGGGGGGTCCGAGCATTTGTCAAGTATAATGGGTGTTAGTAGGGCGGCAAATATCTAGCGTTTAGTTAGCCGGGTGGGAATGACACTCAATGTAGGAAACTCTATTCCAATCTGACAGAGGGGGACGGAACATCCGACGCATAATAGGTTATGTTTCCAATTGTATCTCATGATGCTGAAAGACGTGCCCCAAACCAAAATCTGCCCTACCGGTGCTACAACCCGTTGACATCCTTAAACTATAAAACTATAATCGACAGTGCAGACTGCCCGAAGTCCTTCCTCGGATGATAGATATCATACCTGGAAAAATAAAATATATAAATAAAAAATGCACAAAAACTTCTCTATCGAAGGACGAAAGAACCTACTAGGGGAATTGCAAAAGCCCCGTCTAAGTTCTACGCATTAATATTACCCATTCATTACCAGGTGAAACTGCCACCGGGATATCCACAAGGAGGTATTTTCACCTTCCTAACATAGCCCATGGGAGGACTGTCTCTGTCGCTTTTGCCTCTTGTAAACACGAGCCTAGATACTCCTGCGATTTATATCTATCTCACAAAATGTACCTGCAAAGCTTGTGTAGGGTGGTGCTGCCTCCAGGCTCTAGTTTGTCTGGAAAGTTGCCCTAGAACATTGAGGGGGCGAGGGGGGGAAAAAAACAAGAAAGCCCAGCTCGGCGGCGGTTCACAGGTTTGCATCAACTAGCCCGGCCATACCCTAACCACCACAGTCCCGAGAACGTCCAAACTAGGCACAGCAAAATCCCGGAAAGGGAGTCTTAGTCGCGTTGTATAAATCCTCCTTTGTAGAATCATCACCTCATGCATTATCGATATCTAGCAGCGCGATAATACTAGTAAGTTACCTAGAAATGGCCCGGACGCGACTATGGACTACGATACAGGTATTCGAGAACAGGCGCTTGGTCCATATCCTACCGTGATATCCCATGCAACACCCCTCCACTTCTATATTTACGGATAATTCTCCCCTTCCCCCCAACCAATAGGGCCAAGCACCGCCAGCCGGGGCAGGCCGGAAGAGCAGATGCACTGGGTGCACCGCCAAGGATCTGCACGAGCACTCGACACCCCTACCAATACTCGAGTACAATAAAAATAAAAATAAAATACATGCTCAGTCCGTCCATATGCCCTATTGCCGAAAAAATATACTGTCTTTACCGGACCTAAACCACTTGCTAGCAGGAATAAATTCTCCGGCGACTGCCAACAAACAACCAGCTAAGTTAAAGTCAAACGAATGAGAAAAACAACTAATAAGGTACTATACCACACTCCCAACAAGAAAGCACAGAAACCTAATACCGCCCATGAAAATGAAAGAATAATACCCAAGTTAGATCCAACTTTGCCTTCTACTTTTTCTTCTTTTTTTTTCCAGAAAGAGAAACATTTCCCTGATATGGCTGATACCCCGCACCTGTAGTTAGGCTACTCTAGCATATCGTATACGGAAGGTAGTATCATAGAATCAGGTGACGAAACTGGTCATTGCACTACTAGCTGCTAGTACTATGGGGCTATGACACACTGATGGATAGTAATCTACTGTATACGCCCCTAGTCTAGATCCGAAAATCTGTCTACAGGGTTTTTCAAGGGGAATGAAATCCTGCCGGTACCGTACTTTGAATGTACCAAAGGCTAAGTTACCACAAGTACACGCCCTCCCACAGGCGCCTGAAGTGCACCATACCTAAGGGAGGCGGGTATGATGTTATTCTCAACAGATAGCATACGGCATCGCAGTTCATGTTTTTCAGTGGTATTGCCGATATGGATGACCTCAGAGAAAGCTCATCGGGCGAATAGCCAATCCGCTCGGAATAATTGAGCCCTCATGTTACCGTGGTCGAGAGAGCGTGCCTAAGGACTTTACCGCTGGCATCCGCTACACGACCTTTGTGGCGCGTTACCAGATTGCTGATTCTGGTGTAACCTGGCTCAGGATAGAAATAGTAACCTGCGGCTAACAACCTCACTAACCGGTAGCTCAGCCGGCGGCCAAACTAAAAAGCTAAGCCAACCGCAAGGACAAGTATTCACGGATAAAATAATCGTTGCTATGCATAGCTAAAATTCCAGCAGCAGCTGTACTACAGTACACCTAAGAAACATGGCTCTGAGAGGATGTCTATTTCCTTTTGCCTCAATCAACTTTGGATGGAATATGGTTGGTGGATCAGGTACGAGCTTGGTGACAAAATTTTTGGCCCCCCCCATTTTACACCAAAAATGCCCATTTTCACCTCATAAAATCACAGCCAGTTGCTTTGCAAAAAAATGTTAAAATTCTTCAGGGTATTTAGACTCATCTAGATATTATCATTTATATGTGACAAGTTCTGTTAGCTAATGCCCATTCTGCAATTCCAGAAATAATGAGGGTCGGCAAACGGTACCTGTTATTTTGTATGAGGGTCCCATACAAAAGGTACATTGCAACCGAATCCAATGACAACCCTAAGCTCTAACCCCTTGTAGGAGAATGGGAAAATTCTCATAATTTTTGCCTAGATAGTTTTGACAATTTCCTACACTATATTTTGATTTTATTAAATCTATCTAGCTTTCTGATGAGTTATGAGTGTCCAAAATCGGCCATTTTTGGTGTAAAACGTGGGGGGGGGCCACGAATTTTGTCGCAAGATCGTACAGTACTTGGCCTCAAATCCGCTACATATATCTAAAAAAAACTAAAAAAAACTCTCTCCCCAGGCTCTTTTTGGGGGCAATGGAAGGCTTGTATCATACTGTATTTTAGGACAAGCCGGTTGAGGCATACCAATAACTTCAACCAAAATAAACATCAACACCCCTACACTGTAGCAACTTCTCTATGCCCGACCCTTATCTTATGTCTTAACCTCCCAGTCTATTCTCCATCAGTCAATCCTTAAAGTCGCCGAGCAATCATCATCAAACAAGCTATGCTAGCACTCCCTAGAATCACACAGCATCAAACTTATATGTCACCCCTTTTGCCTTAGCACACCCCACAGCCACCACAGCTCCAAAACCAAACATCTAAAGCACCAAAGCCTTAGATTATTCGTCCTAGAATCACGCATTTCCAAACACCTCCGACCTATGGTTGTGCTAGGTGCTACATATGATATAGCGCTCGGAATCCCATTAGGGGAGCACTCACCCCCCACTCCGAAAAGTATGAACAATAGCACCGTAGCCCTAATGCGAAAAAAACCCATTAGCGCAAAATCGAACCCGCGAACCTCTCACCCACTAGGAAATGATTAGTTAGCGATTTCCCAAACTAATGCCCACCCAACACGACGCGACAATTGCGCTTAAGCGCAAGCTAAATCTTAGCAAAGCTAATCCTTGTTCACCTCCCCCCCCCTCTTTCCTCCCCACAATCCCCATCACAGGCAGTGCACACGGATATCATAAAACTCGAAACCTGGCCGTCACCTCATCATAGGGCTATTCCGGTGGGTTAACAGAATACCGGCCAATGAGATACGTACAACACGTCCGGTGAGCTGCTCCTACACCCTGTCGGGAAAAAGGCTATTCCTTCACTGGAGCTTCCGGATCCGGATCCGGAGGCTACAGAGCTGGTGAAAATAGTGGATTTCAAGAAGAAGAAAAATATATTAGATTTCTTACTTACCGCCCTGCTGTGACGACTATCGGGAGGGGGTGGCAATGATGGGTGGGAAACTGCGAGCTACTAGCGGCCGTGTAGAAGGGTGTTTTAGAAAAGAAGAAAAAACCCCTTTCGAATATAGCCTATGTTCTACAGGTCGAGGGGTACAGTACTGTACATATGCGAGACTAATGTGGAGTGGGTCCCCATTGTTCAGATGTGTAAATGTGTGCTGCTGCTGTGTATCCGTGTATGATATGGTGCTCCCCAACACTTCAGTGCTAGCTAGCTAGACAGCATTGCCTAAAAGCTAGTGAAGGGTCTTTGGTTTATTGCGTGATACCGAAGGATTGCTTGACGGGCTGGACACCATGGCTTCCCCACACAGTGTGTGATGTAGTGGCAAGTATGAGGGTAATATTAACCGTGCGTTACTGTACCGGTAGATTTAAACATTAGAATCAAGCATTTAGAGTTGGGCTAGAGCGCATTGGGGGCTTTGACCTGATATCAGTGACAGGAAGTGGCTATACTATCTCTCTCTTCCATTTTTTGCTTAAGTGAATCAATGAAATGACACAAGTCTAGTTTTGGCCCCCCCCGTCTAGGGGTTATTTTTAGATTGTGTTGTGTTCATAGGGAGGAGAACTGCCTCGAGGGAAGTTTCAGGTTACTGTGATACAGGAAAGTTGGTTTGTTGAGGGTTGCGGATGTTAACAAGGGCAGTTCAGTATGATCAGAGTTCTGACAGGCAGACAGACGGACAGACAGATGGGTCGGGTCGAGTCAGCCTAGTGAGCTAGCCTATGACAACTGGCTAAGCTCATCTATGCTCAACCCGGAGATTGAGGGGATCATTTCCTCAGAGAGCAGAGATACGCACCGATGATTCACCATACGTCTTCAAATCCCTGTATTTTAGGTATGATACTTCTTGCCTAAGGGGAGTGCGGTAGTCCAACAGTCAAACCAACTCTTGGTAGAGCGCTAACCTAACTCGTTAGCCGTAGCATAGTTAGCGTACAAATTGGTAATTATACTAACCCACCGCTTTCCCCCCAATGGCAATGAATTGCAAGTATATGCAAATAGACAGACAGAGACCTTCGCCCCCCTCCTGCCGAGTATCAAAAGGTCGCCCGCCCACAGCCAGCGCGCAGGTGGCCTCCTTCTAGTTGCCTTGGACAGTGCCATATTGTACCGCCAATGGGAATCACAAACCACCATGGCCCAAATTCAGGGTCCCCCTGCACCCCCAATACGAGGAATAACCAGGCTTTTAAGCAAGCAATAAAAGGTCATATAACTAAGCCTACCAACCCATCGCTACTTGCCAGGTGGCAGTAGCCCTAATCCCGGCCCAGCAAGTACTGCCCAAGGATCATTTTTCATGCTAAGCATACACACTCATAAATTACGCCTAATACCAGCATTAGCAGGTCAGATACAAGACAAGCGCCAGTCTTGCGCCAAACGACATGATGGAAAGCCCGGGCATGTTAAACTGCATAACAAGACAGCGTTCGCGTGAAAGTAGCTTCCTAATGCCAGTGATACAAGTACTCCAAGCACAGCACAGCACACTGCCCATATATTGTAACGAAGCAATGAGCTGCATAATTTCTCAAGTTACGGGCACAATGCTATATATAGCAACCTGTTTCGTTAGCTATACTACCCCTTAAGTAATCCACGGCAAGATGTTGTGTTTATGGTGGCACCATAAACCAAATACCCGGCCATCCCTCTTCTCTTATTGCCTTTTCTTCAGCTCCTTCCTCTCACCTTCCCTCTGCTTCATCCGCCGTGTGCAGCTGGGTTCCCAGTCCACCACTGCGCCTGCGTTTACCATACGAAGGCAAGATGGGGAAAAGCAATTATGATTGAGAACTGCGCGGGGCTGGCGGAGAAGGCAAGGATTAGTCCAGGTTTGCAATATGCATTTGCACAAGGCCAGTAGCCATAGAGGAGAGTTTCCAAGTGAGGAATTGCAGTAAGAGCAAAGGAGAAGATAGCAAAGCCAACCGGTGCCCGCCCGCAGAGCCGGAGGGAGAAGTGGAAGATACGATACGGTACTGTACTGTACAAAGTATGATCCCATTCCTCGCCCATGGTGTGGGGATGTTCAAGTTTAGGTTTTTTATGTTTATGGTGCTTACCGTATTGGTGGGTAGCTTATTACTATAGGTGCATCACCTTCTGGATTCCCGGGCATGAGGGACGGGTGGGCCAAGATCTGAGGGTGCATGCACGAAAGGTGAAATCAGTGGCTCCAGCTGGTAGGGCTGGTAACACAAGGGAATGATCACACACACAGTTTCGCACGCGAGAGAGTGCAACTCGATACAACCACACCTCGAGGAAACTCTTAGCGGCAGCACACCAACATTAACTGCAGAAACTACGGTAGCCCAAGAGCCATCCGTGGGAAAGGCCGGCAAACCCTTGACCCTAGTCCTGAAGAATTAAAAAAGAAGAAGAAAAGGGAGTGAGTGAGAGGAAAACAGAGGAGGGAGGATGAGGAAAGAAGGAGAAAAGAAGAAAACCGTGTAATATTGCGACAGACATCCCGTTAAAAACTAGAACAAGCGAGAATCTGGCTCGGAACGTTGGAGTCGTTCCATTTGCTTGCTCCAACGAAAGCTCTCTTGGTCGGTGTTCTCTCTCCCCTTAATCCAAAGGGGGAAATTCTGGACGTCCTAGCGTCACTCTCAACTATTCCGGTCTTTAAGGACACTACTCGTTAGAGGCCCGGCTAAGAAGAGGAAGCACCAAGCGCTGACGCTGGCAGTGTAACGAAAACCATGAATCCCCTCACTCTGTCATTCATTCATTCACTTTTTCCCCATCAATTACTGGCACTCCTACCAACCCATCACAGTTAAACCCTTGTTTGAACAGGACAAGAAAAAACAATAATAGACAACAACGATGATTAGAATATGGAAAAAATCACGCAAGGCAAACGCGAGGCTGGGATATGATAGCAAGACAGAAGGAAAGATGTGGTGGTGGTGGTGGTGGTTTGAAATACACGCGGGGGACGCATGTAGGCAGCCAGTTAGTACCGTAGTCTACCGGTGTTCCATCGAAACAGGTCAATTAGTAAGTAAAGCAAGTACCCGTAAGCAGGTAGGGGAGGTAAGTGAGTAAGCAAAGCTAAGCGTGATCTATGATAGGTAGAACGCCAGTCGTCTCCCAAATTCTTATGGGGGCGCTTAGTTTACTCAACCTTCCTCTCTTTTCCTCTCTTTAATGAGGCCGAAGATCACAATCGGACTGGTCGATTGATGCTCCTATCATACCTGCTACTCATCCATGTTACAGTATGGTACCCACAAGCGAAGCAAACAAACCTTCCTCTCAGGCACCCGTGTTTCCTGAAGAAAACCTAAGACAATACTGTAGGAAAAGGGAATTAATAGATTGCCCTCAAGAGTGCCCGATGGAAGGAAGGGTGCTCCCCCCCCACACTATCGTGTTCATGGAAAGGAAGAAGGGAAGAAGGGAAGAAGGGGAACAGTTTACCTTTTCTGGTTTATCCTTACTTACAATACTTGAACTTACCCGGATGGCGCACTGTATTGTAAGTACAGTGCAGATGAACACTTATGACCTCTGCGATTGGCCAATCAATTTCTTCTAGCCTTACCAATACTCACTTACCAGATCACTTTGTTTTCTGTGAAGTGGAAAAAAAGAAAGAAAGATCCTATCAGACGTACAGAATGTGCGGTAAGCTAGCGTGATAAGACGGTGAATGGCGAGTCATAGCGCGGGACTGTAGCTCAGCCCTACCTTGCCCTACGGGCACAGCAAGATACGACATGGTCACGATGCATCTAGCACTCGAGTATTGTACCGTCTTACACGGGGGATTGTCGCTTAAAGAACGTTACAGGAAGTCTGCTTTACCAGTACCGACCCGTGTAAACTCTTGTCCGAGCCCCGGCATACTCGAGTATAGTAAGCTATTGTGCTCGAACAGTACCAATACTATCATAACGGACTCCTCGGGCATACGATGCTTAGAGGTGGTTTTCTCCCACCATCATCAACACGGAGATTGCGCTCACCCCGCGCTCCTCTCCCGCTCCGATCATTCGGCTAAGCCGCCCTCCTCCTCTCTTACCGGTATCCATAATCTCCCGAGCATGACATCTGATACCCGACCAGTAACCATCCGGGAACAATACACCACAAGCAAGCAGGCAGGCGGGAAGGGTATTTTTTTTTCTTCTTCTTCTTCTTCTTCTTCTTCTTCTTCTTCTTCACCATACTCGTACAGCCCTATGGTACAAAGTACTCCATGCGTTACCTGACGCACCTCTCGCCAACTCCTCGGCAAGTAATTGTAAGCAAGCCAGAGTGACGCTCAACCGTGGATTACAGTTTTTCACCGCAGCCACAGCCAAACTCCGCAGGTCACGAACAGGGATCCGTGACAAATATCATATCATATCATACCGGTAATCTTTTTGTTACCCTACTTTGACGATTTTCCCTTTTCGCCCATCAAGTCACCCGTCCAGTTTCCTCGTTGTCACAGTGAAAGCTGCATGATAGTTACTTGTAACTGCCAACATATCCAGAACAGGGCCAAACGCGTCGATTGAACTTACCGGTACCCGTTCAGCGTTTAAGTTACCCTGGAAGAAAACCCGAGAGAGCGGGGAAGGGAGTGAAGTGAAGGGGTAAAAGAAAAGAAAAAAAGAAAAACAGACGCGCTCACTGCAAAAACCGTTTATTTTCTTCTTTTGAACTTCTTGGCTATCATTCAGAACGGTCGCACAGGTTGTTGGTGTGGTGGTGGTGTGAGAGGAAGGATGGCTAAGTGCCGGTCTGCTTAGTTGATTGGTCATCCCATAGACGCTTGCTTTTCTTTTTGCTTGCTTTTGTCTATCTTCAGTGGGGGCCGGGCATCCATTGATGGAGGCGTGGATTGCCGGGGACCACACAGAGACTATTTTCTTTTCCATTTTTCTATGATACCTTTTTATGTCTAGCGAAATTTGGTTTCTTTCAAAGTGAAGTGGAATACGATATCTAATAGAAGTGTTGTGCTACGCTGCACATTATTTGTAAGCTGCCTAGAGGCTAACCAAACTGAGCGGTACGGCAGTGCTGTAGGGAAAGTAAAAGCTACTAGTGGACTAACTGACTTAATACTACTCGAGTACGGTAGTCAGCACAGAAAGAAATTGGTTACAGTACAGGTAATAATGAATGAAGACCAAGCCAAATCAAACACCCCCCGGAATTCCCCCACCCACGCGCATACACCCCCTCAAGATCCCCTGTTTCTATGTACAGTTCAATGAGGATAAGTGATACAATGAGGGAGGAGAACGGCAAGTGAGAAGCAGAAGAAGAAAAAGCAGATAACGCATAAAACACCATTGTGGACGACATGCAGCAAAAGGGAAAAGGAAAAAGTAACTAAAAAGATAAAAAGAAAAGAAGAAGAAAAACACCACCATCTACAACACAGTATAACCTCATCCCCATTGTTTCCCTCCTCCTCCTCCTCTGCTCTCCATCAACAAACTCCCCATAGGGGGAGGGGGAAAATGGTTGAAAGGAAAAAAACATTATGCTATTATTCTATAATACTAAGTGAAGTTGGCCATGATCCGATGCAGGAGAAAAGCCTTGTGGCCATGAAGTAAAGTAATCGGAAGGGTCTGACAAAGCGGTTGCGGCGGAGGATGAGAGGAGGCCAGTGTTGAAGGGAGCGAGTAAGGAGGGTTGATGATGGGCGTGCATATCGAAAGTGAAATTGACATCACTCATAGCTAAAGACAAGGCCTGGGACTGGCCATGGGTCGTAGCAGCGGGGGAGACCGCAGGAGAGTATATGGTCGCGGAAGCAACTGCTGAGGAAGCTGTCGTGGGCGTGACTGTAGTAGAAGGTGGTTGGGAGGCCATGGTGTAGTATGAAGATAGGGATATTGGCGATAGCGGATCGAATGGTGACAGGGGCATCTGTACCACTCCCCACACTCCTCCTTCACCCCCGTTTCCCTCATTTAGTTTCACGTCTGCATTTACCTCGTTCGGGGGCATTGCCCCTCCCCTCATGCTGCTGGGAGAATTTGTCAATACACCTGCCCTCAGGACCGGGCTTGGGGGAATAATCTCCCGCCAGGTGGTCTTCCCCGGTTGGCCTGCCTCCGCTTTGCTGAAGTCCCAGAGAAATAAAGCCGCCCGTTCTCGGTGCGCTGCAACGGTAGGGGCTGAAGTGGTGATATTGGGAGTAGAGCAGAATAGTTCCTGCACCACGGTAATACCTTTGATCGCGGCCCTGCACTCTTTAGCACGTCTGCGGCGCAGCTTCTCTTTTTGGTCGGCAGTGGCCGCCCGATCTGATTGGTGTTGGCGGCGGTGGGGGGGTGCAGCTGCGGACGGCAAGGAGGAAGACGAAAGTCCGGTGTAGAATGCAGCCCAAAAATCAGAGGCGAATGGGAGAGTAAGCTTTCTGCTACCCTCTATCTCGGTAGCATCGACTGTGTGTGACAGCTCCCATACCTTCTTGCCAGGTGCGTATATGCGGGTGATACACTCCCACTCCTGGGGCAGCTGCTGATGGGGGTATGGGGGGTGGTGAGGGCTGCAGGCCGAGCCGTTGATGTTATTGCTACTACTACCAATATTGCCGCCGAATGATGATACCTCGAACTCTGTACAGAGGATTGACGATTGTGTGGGGAGTTCAGACATGACCGAGACGCTGGCTTGGAAGTGCAACACTGGGCAAGTCTCCAGAGAACCGGTGCTAAGCACATCCACAACGTGTGGAAAGCGCGCCCTCCACTCGGGGATTGACGCAATAGGCGCTGCTGGCAGCACTGCGTTGTCCTCGGTGAGTCGAGTGTAAGAGTGGAAGCATCCGTCCACTCCCCCAACCTGGGATGGCGATCCCACCCACATTGCAAAGTTGATTGGCCTGATTCTGGGCGCATCCGGAAATTGAGTGAGGAAGTCTGGTGGACTATCGAACAGGCTTATGTCTGTGGCATTGCTGTGAGAGCTTGGGGCGCGAGTAGGAGGGGTGGAAATAGTATGGACGATAGGGCTTAGCTCCCTCATATCTGCCGGATTGTTCGACTCCCAAGCTCCGGAGTCCGCATCCCATCCGGGAGATTGATTCTCTGTTGTAACATGCTTCATGACTGTCCAATAATCCCATGATTGTTAATTCTTGTTCTCTTTTGGCATCCCCAGCTCGAGGGTTGGGCTTACAATCTGGGTTGTGTCGTAGTAGGTTCTTCAAGACTTGAATATGACTCGATACCTGCTTCCTTGTCCTCCGCTTTCCAGTGACTTTGAAGATGTAGTCTGCGATCAACTCATTTCTTCCGCATGGTTTTCCCTCCATTGACAACTTTCGTCGACCAATCTTGGGAATCTTTTGAATAGCTGAACATCATAAATTCTATTAGTCGAGTGCCCAAGACCAAACAAAACCATATCCTACTTGAATGAAGTAAATCGGAAAGGTGCCCAACAAACCTTCCATGAAGGCTTCCTCCAACTCCTCGTCCCAGACGGACTCCCCCTCCATACTAGCGTCTCTCCTCTGTCTTGCCCGGTACTGATGGTAGGGTACTAGATCTCGCTGAACCGCGGAAGCAGAAAGTGTTCGTGATGGAGCCATGGGTCCTGTAATTCCCCTAACAACTCTCGAGCGTTTCTTATGCTCCAACTTATCCAGGTTCCTTTTATAAGAATGCTGAGCAGTCGCACCAGCGACGTTTTCTGAGTGCAACTTATTAAGACTGTTGGGACTGGAGTGATGCGCATTCAAAGAGGTTTCTTCAAGCGCTCTTCGTCCTCCGTTGCTATTACTACAACGAGAAGATGTGGTCGAGCTCAGTGATGATCTTGACGAAGTGAGTATTGGTGTGAGAAGGTAATCCTCATCCTCTTGTTGGAGTTGTTGCTCCTGGGGGTTGTGATATAAAGTAGTGGCAGCGGTGGTGGGAGTATTGGTGGTGGTGGTGGTAATGGCCGAGTAATGAAGTAGTTCCATTGTGGGAATGCAAGAGTCCTTATATATCAACCGTTCAGTAACAACTCTTTTTGGATTCAGTCCAGGCCCTAGTCCCAGTTGGGCATAGGAATATCGACTAGGATATGGGAAATGGATGTTGCGTCGCAGCTACCGGGGTGAGGAGCTAATGAGTGCTCCCGGCTAGGTGTGGGGGGGAACTGATAGTCAACCCCAGCAAGAAGGGGAAATGTGTCGAAGGGTAGGACTGCCGTCACCACAGAACGGGGCTCTGGGGGTGACTGGAAGGGGGGGGGGGGGTAGGGAGTAGGGAGGGGACCCTGGAAGGCTGTAAAATAAAATAAAAAGAATTAAGGAAAAAGATATTAAGGAACGGGGCACGGTAGAGAGGGGACACAGCTAAAAAGAGCGTTGGCAGTGGCGGTGAAAAGAGTGACACCGAGAGAACTGCGGAGGGACAAGAAAAGAAACTAAAGCAAAGCCGGCGGTGGGCTATTCGAACGAAAGGCAAGTCCAAGAGAGGGGAACGATTGGAACTAGTAGAAGGTAAGAAAAGAGAAGGAAAGGAAAAAAGAGGGCAAGTGATTAAGCCCCTCCAGTGATATAAGGAGTATCGGAATCGTAGGACAAAGGTACTTTTACTCTTCTCCACTTTCCCTTGAAAATTCCAGACGAAATCTTGGAGAAACAAAATATCTTGAAGAACGGAGGGGGGAGCACTTCCCACAACCCGAGAAATGCAAAAAGGTAAAATAGAGAGAGTCGAGTTGTAGAAAGGAGGTTCTCGTGATGTAAAAAGGGTCTTTCATTCTCAGAAGGAATCTATATGTCTCCCCGTTTCTAAAGGGGAAGAGCCCTCCATGATAAAAGGTGGAATGAAGGGGGAATTTCCCTTCACGACCTTTTTGCCCCTCCCCCTCCTTCCCTCAAAGAGGGTTCCCGGTCGAATACGCCTTGGCCCTCATCTGATCAAGAAAGTCGTGAATGTTGGTGAAGTCTACCTCATTAGGCCGTAGGGTCGTGTAGTAGAGCCCATCACGTTGGCCGAAAATGGGATAGGTGGGGTAGTAGTTAGAGGGGATGACAACTGAGGCAAGGGGTTCTCTCAGCAGAAATGGGTCCAAGAAACCCTTTCAAAGAGCGCGCGACGCGATTTTTCAGTCCAGAAGAGGACGCGAAGGAATGCCCAATTATTCCAAAAGTATCCCAATTCATCTAAAACGGCGAGGGATGTCTAGAGTGAGGGGCGCTGGAGAATAACTCGAAATAGTTCCTCTGATATCATTCCGGACAAGAGCGCATATAACCCTCACTAAAAGGGAGACAAGAAACAAAGATAGACATGAACGACCTCTACTTTTGTATAGAGGGGGGTATATATGAAGTAGGTAATTGCCCTTTCTTTCTTTCACATGTACAATACCTGCACGCTCAGCACCTTGTACGGGTAGGTAGGTGTATGTTTGATTGTCGGAGCACCGTACCGAACTGTGCGTGTGCTTCATCTCATGTGGCCAAAACGGCGCTGCGTTATCGCGATAGTAGTTAAACGCGATGGAGAGGGGGGGGAAGCACCCCTCCCCCAACCACCCTCGAAGCTACTGTTCCAAACCCTCAAACCCTGCTAGGACTTTGCTCTGGATTAAACAGCCACGATCACAAACTCCCCCTTTGTATAGGCCTAAAGGCAAAAAAGAAGTAATAAACTAAGAGTCCCCTGGGCGACATCAGTCTAACAAATGCCACTCTAAACTGCCTGCCGAGTAGCGCAATCACCCAACATCCGCCCATGGCTAACCCCATCGTATCGCGAGGCCAAGCTCCCCTCTTCGCAACGGGCGAGATAAAGAGAAAAAAGCAAAGAAAGGAAACCCACCCACGAGACTAATGCAACCCAGCCAGCACTAACTGCCATAGTAAACTCAAGCGAGCGGGAAAGCCAAAAAGTAAAAAAAGAAAAAGACCAAAACCTCCCGTGTGCTTGAGTGAATAATCGAGGGGAAAAAACCGATCATAGATCCTCTTGATATATACTACACTGTGCCAGTCGTGAGCCAGACTGAACAGACAGCACTGCTTCTCTTCTTTTCCCTACCTAAATCACGCCAATTCTGAGCGAACAGGAAGACTGAAACGAAGAAGGGATCAGGGAAAACCTTCATTCAACCCAAGAAGTAGCCCAAGATCACGCTCACTTCGGACCTTGAACTGAATACAGAACAGAACAGAACCCCCCCCCCCCCCCACCCTCTCCTCTCCTCCTTCCCCTCCCCGACAAATTCGATAACGATACCGCCCCTTCAATCCAATTCCTCGTACCCAGAAACATTCCGAATAACAGGAAAGGGAAGAAAAGAAGGGTGAGAAAAATGTTGAACGAAAAGATTGGAATTGGAGAAGGTGAGCTCGTAACTGTTCTCTGATTGATCAATTGATTTTCATTGACGTCGTCTTTTACCTTCTGACTAACCTGACTCAACAAATCATTGCCTCCGTTGGGGGAACCAACCAGTAATCTTCACTTCGCTCAAACCAATTATCAAGATGGGCGCTATGTGCTTGGGGGGTGCGGTTTTCGCAAGGAAAGGTATGAAAAGAAGAAAGAGAGAAAGAGAGAAAGAAAGAGTTTTTATTATGTTCATAAAGGAAAGAATGAAAAAGTTTCGTTCGTTCATTTTAGAAACCTACCATCCATCATCTTACCCTTCACAAGCTATAACTCGTTTTCTCTACTCGATAATAATGACATTCACGAATTCACACAGGCTACCTTTCCCCCGAAGTCTGCAAAGCCAACTCTTCATTAATAATGAGCTTCTTGCTACCACTACTGATATTCTCGACCGTGGTCCCCGCATTCGACCCTAGCAACATGGACTCCGTCCTCGCCGTCGCTATCACTGGGAGTCTTTACTTAGGTATTCGGCTCTCTTTTTCCTCACCCTCCTCATTATTAGGCATGAGCTGCTGTACAATATAATGGATGGATTATAGAGAAAATAGATATATTAATATGGCATTACTATAGTCCTGGGATTATCTTTCGGATTGATTGTTCGTTGGCTCACACCTACTCCTAAATCTTGGAAAGGGGGGGTTTTAGCTGCTGGTAAGACCTTTTATTCCATCTTCGCCCTGCGGATACGAACAAAATGCACGCTTCCGTTTTACTCTACTCTATTTTGTAGTACGTTTGGCCCTTGCTCATTATAATGTGTGTATGTGTGCGGGAGAGGGGAAGTAGGGACGTTCTGTAATGTGGGCGATCTGGTGAGTGATAAAACGTGAATCATATTCATACTCATGCCATCTTCGTGCTTGAGACCCCCCTTCCCATATCCCCTTCAATAAACGAACAAAACTAATGATTTATTGATTTTTTTCTTCTTCTTAATGTCCAATTAGGTCATAGCATATATATCTACATTAGCGAAATCGGCTCCTTTTGACCCGGGTAGAGATGTAATTCACCCCTCCTACCCCTACGAAAGTGCTTCTTGCGATCAGCAAAAAGTTCATTCTTGATACTGATTCCTCAGGTCGAGAAAGGGACTGCCTACGCATCCACATTCCTGGTCGTTCATTTGATAGCAATGTAGGGGCTCTCACACCTCCCATCCATCCACACCTTTCTTTCTTTCTCTTTTCCCCTCCCCGTCTCTACATATCGAACGACCTCCTAGTTTGCCTTTCATCCCACCAGCTAGTGAATCCTAACGGAGAAGGGGACTGTGAGCTGATTCCGCCGTCTGGGGCATGGGTTTTCCCAGATTCAATCTCGGTGGCCTGCAACTCATCAAACGAGACTTCGACCGCCCGCTCGAAGACCTACTGGATGTCGAAAAGTCAGCAAAGACACCAGCAAAGTCCACAACTTTAGTTCTGGCAAACGGCGCGCAGAAGACGGCGAACTTGGTCTCGCGAGTTGCTGCAGCAAGGCGGGGGACAACAGGCGAGCCCGGTAATAGGAAATCATGTGAGTTCAATCAGAGGACGATCTCTTCCTCCGAGGGGATCTCCTCCCCCGAAGCGTCCACTACACCAATTACACCACCAGCAATAGCAGCAACAGTAGAAGGATTAGGAAGGCCACCATTGCCCTCATCAACAAAACACCCAGACATCCAAACCACCACTACCGTCGCCACCACAAACCCGGAAATTCGCATGTCCCAAGCACCCACAATTGCAGATTCCTCTTCAGCTTCCCCACCCACGCCAGCCCCCATACCCCTCCGGATCTGGACAGCCGTGAAGCCGTTCCTGACCCCACCGTCACTATCACTCGTGATCTCCCTCGTAATAGCAAACGTGCCGTACCTGAAGGCACTCTTCGTGCACATGCCGACGATGCCAAAGTCCAAGATCCCAGATGCCCCAGATAACAAGCCCCCGCTCGACTTCATTATGGAGATCGCAACGTTTTCCGGGCCATGCGTGCCCATGCTGGGAATGCTGCTGCTTGGTGCAGCATTGAGTCGGCTTTCGACGAACAATCTACCAAAGGGTTTTTGGAAGACCGCCCTGCTTATGGCGTTGTTAAAGCTGGTGCTCGGTAGGTTTTTACTTTTTTGTTTTCCCAATGTCTTCCTTTGGCATGACCCTCTCCTCGTTCCCGGCCCTCCTCTCGCCGCAATGTTGGCGAGCGCGTTTTTTCTCTCACATTTTCCAACCTGCGAGGATTACTGGGCCGGTGATTGGTTTGCCCCTGTGGGTTGTGGGTGATGGGGGAGGGTAGGACTGTTTGCTCGATTGAGGGATTGTTCTCGGCCAATGGAAGGTTGGCTGATGCGGGGAGGTGACAAGGTCCTATTATCGGCATCGTTTGGACAACGCAATTGAAGAAGAGGACCAACTGGATTGATCCGAATGATAAGATCTTGGAATTCGTCATGATCATATCCAGCGGTGGTGAGTTGCCAATTTCTTGATTATTGCGCTTTCCCTAATAATCATTGCCATCTTATTCCTTTTGTCCTTTCCGACGTGATGGTTTTTGTTGGTTTCTTTTCTTTCTTTTTATTTTTTCCTAATGTACGGGAGGAAAGACAAGTCGGACGCCCCCTTTTCCCTTCAATGAAATTGATAGGTGCCCCGTAAGAGAAGCCGGAAGCTGAACTGTCATTCCAGCTCCGACTGCTACCTCTCAGGTTTATCTGACGAATATATTCGCGCCGCTTGGTGGAGAATGCTTGGAAATGTCGGCATTATCGGCGTAAGTATTTCTCTTCCGCTTTCCGCTGTTTCAGCATTCAGATCCTGCTACAACAGCACTTCGCAATGATCGAGAAAGGTTGACAATCGCTCAAATGAAAACTCGACAATTACCGGCTTCCAGTATCTTATTAACACAATATGCGTTGTGTAAGTTTATTCTCATTTCAACCGAATTTCCAACACTCCTCTCTTCATTTTCTTCCTCGGCTTCGGGTCTTATCCCCATGACAGGGCTCCCGATTTTGGAGAAGTGGGCATCTTCTCGGGCACCCCTCCATACCTCATACGCCATCGATCCTTTTTTTGTCCCTTCTTATCACAGCTTTCCTTTCGTAGGGAGAAATCGAACTTTCTACTCGCCTCAGGCAAGAACTACCCGAACGCATCTGCCCGCAAACAAAATTATACCTTCAAATCTTTAGGTGGCTCTTGCCTGGGACGAGCATCCCCTGCTTTTCCCCCTTCCTCTTTTCTCCTAGACGCAGGAAGCTCTCCAACTGCATGAGTTAGCAACAGATGTCTGCAAACCCCGTTTGAAATGGAACTGACCATTGTACTTGTAGGTTTGATAACACTACCGATCACGTGCTGTTATACGCTCATGAACACCCTATAATATGACTGTTATGAATAACTTGTATCTCCTTTATTCTCCGCCTATTACTTTAATCCGACCATTGCGACCGCAATAATCCAGAGAGCAAAAGACAAACGGAAAACAAGGAGAGGTATCGGTATAGCGGAAGCAATATATAACGAGGATCTTGAAAAGGAAAGCAGAGTAATAATGATATTCAAAGATGGGGCGAAGAAAGGCAACTTGACGGAAGAAAGGGGAGATACTGTAGAGTCTACTGCTTTACATACAAGAGATAAACGAGGTTTTTGATTTATATTGAGTGATCGATCTGAGGGGTTAAGGTTTCGGATAAATGAAAGGTACAGTACAGGGGATAAACATGAGTATTTGGCAGGAACCGTTGAGGGTTAGGGAATCTCTTACAATACGGGTTTGCCCACCGTAACCCAGTTGAGCACAGTATTGTCGCCCATGATAAGGCACCGGTATCGTCAGCGCGATAAAGCGTCAAAAGATGCAATGCTTTAACAGAAGTACCCGAGCACAATTTCTCCCGCCAAAGCTGATTAGAGAGGATTAGGAGTCTTGTGATGGGTTGAATAGATAAGGAATTATGGGGCGAAGGAGAGGAGGAGGAAAAGAAGGGAAGAAAAAAGAGGAAGGGGTGAGATAGAGACAAGAGAGAGGAGATAGATGAAAGAATCCACGTCATCAATTGCAGGACCCTTTTCGCCTGCTTGCTTGCCTGCTTTGCTTGCTGGTATCATCTCTTTTCCCCTTCTTCACTTTTCCTTTCCTCCCTTTGCCGAGTTACCTGTGAAAGGATGTTGAGGGAAAGCACGTGTGAATTGGGCAGTTGTGATGCCCATACCTACGTAAAAGGGGAGCAAACGGAATCCTCGTTCCTGACCTCCTCACCTACCTCTCTCCCAAGCCCTCTTTTTGTCTCATTTCCGGCCCAGACTTTCCTATACTCTCTTTCCTGAGGCGTTTATTCTTATTGTCATTGCTTCCCCTCCCGGTTGCCTGATTTTCCCTCAATCTTTCGTTTTGTGGGATTTGATTTTCCCCGGGCAGGCTAAACGAGATAGGATAGCCCCTTTTGTTCGGCGAAGAGGAAGTTTCTGGTCAAGTTGGGGGCCATCCCAAGCCCCGCAGGGTGGTCGTAGTGTTTGAGCGGATTGAGCTTGTTCCCATACCCGCTTTTATTCCGTTGTTCCTTTATATTTTATTTCCAGTGGGGAGAAAAGAAAATTGAAGGTTTGCAGTGTCCCACGGAATAACGTTAAACCCTAACGTACCAGTACGGTAGTGGCTTGTCGTTCTTTTCTTCCGTTCTCGGGTGAAACAAGAAAAGAAAAGAAGAGTGGATTTGCGCGAGGAACTTCAGATCCAGAGCCTCCCCATTAGCACGCTCACACAACTCGCTCACTTCAACCTTGTCTGCTCGCTTGCTGTCATTTAACACGAACTCCAACACCTCAGCACCTTTTCTCCTTTTCATCTTTTCGATCTTCAATTACGCCCGCTTTATAAGGTTCTCCGGTTCGTCTAGCAATAATTTCCTAAAATCTCAAACAAAAGATGGCGAGTTTCGACAGCCTTTTCAAGGTTCGCGTTCCTTGGGCGGCTCCCACCGCCTTCCCGATCGATCGCGGCGATCAACTAACAACCATATAGAAACCAGCACTTCCTTCCTCCTCCTCTAGTAGTTCTAAGAAGCGAAAATTAGAATCATCTGTCGACCCAGGTCCGCTCCCCTTCCCGTCCAACTCTATCCTCCCGACCGCTATCTCCTAACCAGCCTTATAGTCGCCGCCTACAAATCCGCCAAGCTGGAAGCTCCAAGTAACGGCGAAGGGAAATCCCGCGCAGCAACAGTGGAAGAGGATGACATTGATGACACGGCCGGCCCACCCTTACCCGCCGACTTTTTCGACAATGCCGAGGAGCCTGAGGATGAGGAGGGCGGTAGATTCTTTGGCGGAGGAGTGAATAAGAAAACGGCTGAGATATTGGACTTTATGGACGAGCGGGATCGAGATGACACGACTGCTATTGAAAATATTGATGCGGCGTGGCTGCGGCGTACGGCATTAGGGTTTGAGAAGAAGATTAATAAAAATGCCGAGATGAGAGGAAAGTACGAAGATGATCCGCACAAGTAAACCTCTCACTCTGCGCCTACAAAACTAGCTTGACACCGATCGCTAATATATGAAATAGATTCATGGCTTCTGAAGCAGATCTTGACGCTGACATAAAGGCGCTTTCGGTCCTGTCGGAACATCCGGAATTGTATCAGGAATTTCGAAAACTAGGTTGCCTAGCTAGCGTTGTGGGACTCTTAGCTCATGAAAATACCGACATAGCGATCGACGTCGTCGAGGTGATTAGCGAATTAACCGACGATGAAGTAGAGGCTGAGCCAGAGCAGTGGAATGCGATAGTAGATGGTATGATAGAGGCTCAACTTCTAGAAATGCTAACACAAAATCTTTCGCGTCTTAATGAAGGAAATGAGAGCGATAGGAACGGAGTTTATCATACCTTGAGTAACACACCCAATCCAATTAGGCAATCGCATTACAACTGGAAATCCAACTAATTTCCATACAAACAGGTGTGTTTGAAAATCTCGCATCACAGCAATCACTAGCGGAGCAAATGGTTCGCGAAACAAACATAACGCCATATTTACTACAGAGGATCCAAGCCCGTGAATCACCAATTTCTCAGAACAAGCAATACGCAGCGGAGCTATTAGCAATTCTCCTACAATCATCACCAGCTAACCGCAAAAAACTATCTGAGCTCAACGGAACCGATATATTCCTGCAACTGTTATCGCCATACCGAAAGCGTGATCCAGTAAAAGGCGGTGACGAAGAGGAGTTTGTAGAAAACGTATTCGACTGCGTGACCTGTGTGGTCGACGAATTAGAAGGCAAAGAGGCATTCGTTGACTCAGAGGGGGTGGAACTGGTCCTGATTATGCTCCGCGAGGGGAAGATGAGCAAACCCAGAGCATTAAGATTACTGGATCACGCCGTCGGAGGGCAATCTGGCGCAAGCGTCTGCCAAAAACTTGTAGATGCAGCAGGGCTCAAGACCATTTTCGGCATGTTCATGAAGAAAGTAAACCTCCCAAACCAACCAGCTCACTGATCTGTTGATACAAACCAGATGCTGATCTATCCATTTCCCCTTTGTTACAGCAAGACAACCAGACAACAGAACACCTACTTGGCATATTTGCTGCGCTATTGATGCACCTGCCAGCCGACTCTGCCTCACGTATCAGGACTCTGGCAAAGTTTGTTGAAAAGGACTACGAGAAGATTGTCAAATTGACTAAATTGCGTACCGACTACGCGTTACGAATGGCCAAGGTGGACGCAGAGATCGCCGTCCAACGGAATGACTTGGGGTCAGTCGTTGAGGAGGAGGAGATGGCTGAGGAGTGGTTCTCCAGGAGATTGGACGCTGGGTTATTTTGTCTACAGGTTTGTGTACACTGCTTATCCTTGACTTGAGTCGATTGAGGGGTGATATAATACGGATATGATATGCGTGGGAACGTGGGGGGCTAATACAAATGGCGTGTTTGTGGGAGCGCCTGGTAACAATAGATGACGGATCGAATACTTGCCTGGTTATGTGCCGAAGACGACGGTGCTAAGAAGAGGATTGGCGGGCTGCTGGGCAAAATCGGTGGTAGCCTAAAGGATGTCGGGAGGACACTTAAAGGTAAATTTTCTCAGTCACCACTAAATGCTGCCCACCCCTGTATAGCACGGAGAACTAACACCAACGATTATCACTAGAACAAATCGATGGCATGACCGAAGCGTCAGATGAGTGGCAACAGGTCACCAAGGATATGCTCTCGACATTGATCGAATTCCTTTAATTATTGTTCCATCATTCTTATCTTGCCCCCCCCCCCCGTCCTTTTGTCATTTCCTTTTTACCCATCCACCACTTCCCATTTCCTCCCACCTCCTTCCTATATACCCCCCCATGCATCATTACCAACCAACTTGCTTCGCCCATCCCCCCCTCCTTCCCTTGCCTGGCAGCTCGATATATCCAGGAAGGTGTCCAGATAGCGAGAATAACTTAGAGATGGGAAGACACACCCATCACAACCACAACAAAGGCGTGAACGCAATTTAGGGGAATTAGAAAGAAGGAAAAAAAGAGAAATAATAAATCGCTTTAATCACCACCACCACAACTCCCCCGTGGGGCTGTACCATACTGTACCTATCCTACTTCACAAATTTCGCTCTCATTCGTTGTAGCATAGCTTAGCGAGGTGCCCGATGTACCTTTTTCAGAACCGATACGGTATACTTGACAGCTGCCTACACCTACACCACTAAGACCAAGGCCAAAGCAAAGCCGAACTCACTCACATTAAGATTTTGTGTCCCACCTTCTAGCAAATCCATAATCGTCAGCTTTATCCACAGCGGTCACAGGAAATCAGACATCTGTAAGTATCGCGTTTGCCTGAGCGATCTCAGCAGATAGCAGTGTCACTCTTCCCTTCGGTGTTCCAACGCAGAACAAGCTCATCACCCAGCCACCGTGACATCACAACCTGCTTGCCCCACAACTGCTTCACCGTAAATCACTCGCCTGAGGTGAGCTGTGAGTCTAGTAGTAGCCAAGGAATCGGACTTCCTTCTCGGCTTCCCGTGCTGCAAAGAAAGTGATGAAGTCCGCTACGATACCCTCCATAGCCTACGGCGCCGGTACAGTGTAATGTTGCACAAGGGCCCACCACCCCAGCCAGAAGCGCCCCAAAGCTGGGTTCCGCTATCCACCGTCTACTAGCCGAAGCTTGAAGTGGACTCAGGACCATCAGCACATCAGCACGAACGCTTTGTCGGCGTAACGAGCCATCCCCAACTCGCAGCCAGTCGGCTGATGTTATTTCTTACCCAATTAGAGCCTACCGGCACTGCATTGTACCTTGTTGCGGCTGCGCTGTTATGCAGGCATTATGGTAACGGCATTGGCAGGGAAGAAGGTATCACAGCCTAACGGCTAGAAGTCTCAGGGGTTTCAAATCCGTCCCAGGGACTGGAGATAATTTTAGAAGATAGGCCTAGGCTCTGCAGGTTGTGTTGCCATAACGTCCACTTGCGCACCCCGCTCATCTTCCCGGAATACGGTACCCAAGGAGAGAAGGGGAAACGGAAACGAGTGATGATGAGTGACCGCACTGAAACGCCAAGGAAAATAGGCAAAGGGGCCCGTATCATACCAGATCTCTCGCCCTGATAGGGTCTAACTTACGATACCCATCCATCCATATCTTCCAACCATCCCCTCTCGAAACAAAAACCAAAGGATTCTAGGCGTTGCTCCCCATGTCAGCATTTAATCCACTCCGCCGAGTTCACCCCGCCCCAATTTTACTAGTATTTACCCAGTGAAATATGTTTTGTAGACTGGATTTTCTCATCTCCTTACCGTATCATACTCGTTTCATCAGAACTCGAATTCCACGTATGGGCCGACTAGGCTAACTTATGCGTTTCCCGGTGCATAATTTTGACAAATTTGATTGGTACGGTACAGTACCCTCCAGTACGGTATTCGCAACCCCTTTGCCAAGAAGCCCTCCGGGAGCTGAATGTTTGGTGAGCGGAGGCCTTCTTGGCAAAGATGCGTGAGCAGTAACTTGGCATATATATTTAGATATATATTTGATTTTGGTGATTGGTGCGAGTATTGTCGCTACATATAATACAAGTACCACTTACCACTCGGTACCGTGTGGAATTATTCTTGCACAATACCGTACGGATTCATGATACTATACCGCCTCCAGCCTCCACGATTGGGGGATCAACCATGGGGATTTTGAGCGAGTGAAAGTAGGGTAGGAGTTCCGGGTTATCTAGCTAGTCCGCAATTGGAAATAGTAGGAGGGTTTCTGGTACAAGGGTAGGGAACAGTTAATCTGAATCGGCAGGGGTATCATACATTCGGCTGGTTAACCTTAGATAACTGTTCAATCACTTCTTACCGGACCCTGGACAGGCATCATCAGGATTCCTCCGCTGAGACAGAAAATCCAGTGGGTAAAACACGTGACTGCCACAGCCTACACCTTGGCAGCCTAGATATGGGTGTTTGGGGTTCTGGGGATAGCGTGTCAAAAAGTCACTATCGTACCTTTTAACTAGGAGCTCGGGAATTCATGTTTGAAAAAGATGCTTTGCCAATGATGACTCTTAATCGAGAAATAATCTTTTAGAGGTTTTTCTTGTTTTAATTTTGAGAGTTCCCAACCTTATTCTTAATCACGTACCGTTCAATCATGTTTTGTCACTCGTCATGGCGGTTTAAGATTTTGGGCAGAAACATATAATTGGGGGAAGGCGGCTATGGGGGTTTATGGAGGGGTATATTGACGGTGTGGGTTTTTGCTGTTCGATGATTATTGTTTTTTTGATTGTTTAAGGGAGGTGTATGGGTAGTTGGGAGAAGTTGCTTCTAGTGGTCATGAGAATTGTATCATGGTGGCCAAAACTTATAGATTCTAGCTCTCGTTGCATGCAAAGACAAGGGCCTCACATGGCTAGCAAGTCCTTAGGGAGGAATTTAAAAGCTCTTTCCGCAAAAATCAATAGTCAACACGACGCGTTGTTCCTTTTGTTGCTAGTATGATAATACATTATTTTGTTGCCAAATCATCTAGTGCCAGAGTGAACTCTCGCTAGAACACGGGAGGTGGGAAGCTAAAGCCTAGACTCTTTGAAGCTCGCTCAGGTTTCAGCCTTTGACGGATTGCATTTCTTTTGATGTGCTTGCATGCACTGAAACGCCAAAGCTAAGCTCAAATACCGCCCCGGATTGCACTCCTTGCGTCGGAGGCTTTTCATTGTCTTGTCGGGTGAGCGCTCGATTTCAACCTTTGTCGAGTGTGTGTGGATAGGGTATTGGAATGGATGCCTTCCTGGGGGACCTTTAGCTTTATCTTAGCATCTCAACTTAATGTTCTGATATCCTAATCAATCTCGAGTGGGCTTGATGGAATGGTTTTGCCGCAGGATCCTTGCTCCAGGGTTAATCCAGGCATAGGTCTTGGTAGAGGTGTAGAATACCGAATCACTGTTCCTGGGCGTTTTGGGGGCAAGAGATGGAGGGCATGTGAAGGAAACTTTATGCTTAGATATTCCAGATATCATACACCAGGCCACAATTTCCAATGTTGGTAGTCGGCGTCTTAAACCCCGCTAATGGGCATCGTGCAAGTACGTGACACAGAAAAAACGGCAACGCTCTCTCGTTCGAGAGAAAGTGAAAAAAAATAATGGAAATGCTTGAGCCAATAGGAAACTAAGGTGAACAGCCGTTGTACTGTACTCTACTGCACCGGCACTGTCCGATCGCCTCAGGCATGTCATGCATTCTAGGAGAGGAAGATTCGATTTCCTGAACGGCGGCCGTTTGCTCATGATCACATCCCCGCTGGGTGCAAAAGGTGTCGAAGCAAGGGGAGGATCCGGTGGTCCGTCTGAGCTGGTTCGAACAGGGTTTTCTTGTGTGTCACACGCGGCTTTTGAACTCGAGTATCGAGTACGGTCTGGCATTCCAGGTTTATTGTTTTCACGTGGGCGGGGAGATGATGAGCGCCTTCTTTCTCTGCGGATTACCTAAACGCCTGGATTCCACGGCATAAGGGTCTCGTGGGGGAAGAAGAAAGATATAAACGGCTAAAACACTATCTCATCTTGTTTGGCGAGGCGGGGTTTTTTTCTTCGTGTTTGCGGCTCTTCTCTGGTGGAAGGTGTGCTGGGGCTATATCGATTACCGGCGTCTGTCCAACCTTTATCCACGCCATCGACAAACACAACCCCCTGGCTTAGGCTTCTCGCAATTCTTGGGATCCCCGATGAACTCGCTAACCCCTCCTCCTGCACTTGAACCCGATCTTGAACGACGCCGCGTTTCATCTACAGCAAGTCTGTCCAAATATCTGTTGAACCGACGTTAATTAGTAGGGTGCTGTGGACCATGCCTACTGTCCCTGTGCCCACCAGCTCCACCACCACCTCCCCAGCTCCCTACAATGTCCAGTTACAAACCCCGCCTCGGAAGACCTCTGGAACATCCACCTCCTTAAATGGATCTTTCATTCCGAAGGAAAGTGGAGGCGCCGGGATGGAAGGAACGGAAGGAATAGGGGGGGCTCACGCCGACATTTTACCCGCGGATAGACAATTATTTGTTCTCTGTGATCCGGTAAGATTGCCCGTGAAGCTCTCTGGAGCTTCCTTCACGATACTAACGTCAGAAAAAAGGTAGCCTTTCGTTACTTGGAAGAGGAGGCTTGCGCTACCGTTGTACATCGTCACCGCACCCTTCTCGGTTATGAAGTTTACTTTGTCGAACAATGGGCTTGCTCCCGTATTCACCCTACCTTTGTCATTTCGACCTATACCGGCGATTCGAGTCATGCTATAACAATCAGCGTTCTCAGTATACCTCGCGATGAGGCCCAGTGGTCGCCGCGGCTACGCGTATACTTTAGAGCTGTTACTAAGTTCCATGCCCGACCAAAGGAAACTCCGTACGGGAAGCTCATGGTGACGAACCTATCAACATTTCCGAGCGCACTAACGGTTGTTCCTGTCCCCGATGGAGATGTGAGGCTCCATAGGGAGGACTTCATTGTTAATGAAGATTTGAAGAGAATGGGATGCTCGGGGAGGTCCGCCTTGAGCTTGAGCATGCCTACAGACGCTAGCCAGACGAAATTCCATCAGCTCTATGGAACCTCGGATAAAATCCCATTTTACACTTCTGTTATGGAGCTTGTCCGGTTATGCCAGATTGCATTGACTTTATTTGAAAAGTTGAAGCCGGAGTACGCGGATGGGCTGCTGTGTGACATCACCGAAAGGGGGATATATGATTGGTGGACGGAATTTGGTACAGAGTTTTACAATATCGAGCCAAGTGATGGGACACTTGGACCCACAACGGTTGCTGCATTGCTAGGCATGGTACTAGGCGCGAAGAATAGACTTTCATCTTTCGGTGCTCCAGTGCCCAAAGATGCTTTTGATTTGCCGCCGCTAAAGAAGGGGATATATCATTTTCAACGGCAGCAAAGGATACCCAGGACTAGGAGACTAGATAGGGAGACTATGGATAAACTACAGAAAGCTGCTATGAAGAACGGGGGTGGGACATCGTCAGGAGACATCTTTGCGGTCCCGAGGGCTATTAAGAGTACTGTCGTTGATCTGGGTGGAAGGGCTGTTGGTAGTGGTTCTGCCAAAGTAGAGGGGACCAGCGTCGAAACAGTAGACATAGAGAAGTTTTCTTCACATTTGAGTGGCGAGCGATGCAAGTATCTCTGGCAAGGAAAACCGCGAAAGAGCCAGTCTGCTACCGGAAGCGGGGTTGGCGGGAGCGCGGGCACTCAGACCCCGCCGGCCGCAGTTAGCATGAGCAGAAGAAATAGCGTTGGTGGAGGGAGTATTAGTGAAAGTGAGGGCATGGCTCGACATTCCGGAGAATATGCTGCTGCTGCTGGCTACCATGTGGTGAGCAATCCGACAAGTAGCTCGTTCGGCAGCAGTGGTGGGGGTTCTGTGACAAGCCCTGGACTGAAGGAAAAGGAGAATGAGGGGAAAGACATCTCAGACCTGAGGAAGGCTGTTTTTAAGGGTATGTCTGGACGGATGAAGGGCATGAAAGATGTTGCTTCAGCTGGTGCCGATTACGTTAGGGGGCGTGGACATTACGGACGACCATCTGCAAAGGATTTCGGTGCCTACGAAGATTTAACGGAACATACCGGGACGGCAACACCTCAATCTGGTCTTAGAGAATCAGAGCGGAATGAGAAGGAGTACAAAGGACCTAGCGAGCATTCCGTCACCTCGTTCTTAAAGTTACCTTTTCACACCGACAGCCCCGTCAGTAGCACTGGCCCTGGGAATATCAACTTCTTGAACGCCGTGTCGAGCGATGGTGGTGTTACAGCGGGAAACCACAGCGACGCGGCGAGTATGTATAAAGAAGTAGTGGATGCTGAGGAAGATGAAGATGGAGAGGAGTTTGTGGATGCAAGTTTACCAAGACGTCGGTGGATAGATTACGACGAAGGTAGGGTGCTAGAGTGTGGGAGAAAGAGAAATAAGAGCTTTTCTGAGTATCTGAAGAAGTGCTACGAAGTTAGGCATGAGGAGTATTGGCCAAGAAGGCTGAGTTTCTCAGTCGCAGAGGAGGCTGTATTAGATACTGGGCTGCTGCCCTCCTTCGATGACGATGTGCGGGACGAAAGCGATTTGACGCTAGATACCCTCTCTCTTCATGCCCCAAACCTCCAAACCCTGCTTGCAGACGACCGTGTTTCGGAATGGACGGACCGCAAGTTGGTTACCCTTGAAAACATTTTTGCTTATCTGGACTCTAATGCTGGTAAGCTCGAGGGTGACTTACGCCGGGGATCGGAGGTGGTGAATTCAATGGGAGAGGCAACAAGGGATATGATTGATCGCCAAACAATGGACCTGAAGTCGGCAATGAGAGAGGTAGAAGCTTTGGGCGCTAGGCTGCAATATGAGCTGGGCAGCGTGCGAGGCCAAATGACAGATGTGGAGGACGCGGTGGATGGCTTCGGGAGAAATGTTGAGGAGGTGGAGGAGAGAGCTTCGGGGCTCGGAGAGGCTATAGAACGGGGTTGGGGGGAATGGTTACTTGCGATTGTGTTTGGGATCAAGAGGAGGTAGCTGACAGGGCATGCATGGTGCCCCATTTTCGGAACATAGAAGTTTCTTTTGTGATGTGAGGAGTCGATTGTTCTCTAGGCGCGATGGGAGTTTCTGTTTTCGACACATTTTTGTACCAATACATTTATTAATAATTCGGCGGGAAGATGGGGGAAACGGTTGTGGCTGTAGAGAACATGTTGAAGGGGAGCGTTCTTTCCTTCCTTTTTTCCTTCTTTTCAGTTTTTCTGTATTTCTACTCCATCCAAACACAGAGGTATTTGGGAAATTGAAGCAGTTACCAAACATATCGTATCTCAGCTTTTCAAACGCCGATTATTCCAAGTTGGTGAGGAGGGTGATATGGAGCAAGGCGTATATATATGGTACAGGGGGAAAAGAAAAAGGAAAAAAGACTCCACCCCAAGCTCAGGTTGTGATCTGCGCTCTCCTTTCTTTTCCATTCAGTGTTTCCCATTACTTCGTGATGTATGGTATACCCTCTAATCAATCTCGTGGAGGAGGAAAGTGGATAGCTTAAGCACCGAAACCACTGCCGCCCTGGGCACCTCGCATGGCCTGGCTCTGGCTCTGCATCGCTTCACTGACCTATCACCAACCCCCCACCCCCGATTAGCTTGGTTTGCGTGCCGTTGGTGTTCCGAGGGGGGGGGGTTCAGGGGGGTCAAACTCGGATGTTGACGTCAAAGAACTTGGAAACGCAACGATCAAGGCAGACCGACTCGCCCTTATTCAGGTCCGCCTCTTTGTAATCGGTTGGGATGCATTTGTTGTGGCATGATCGGGTGAGCCTGTGCAATTGAAATTGAAATTGTTGTGAGAAAGAGAAAAATAATAATAATTGCATAGGAGAGAACGAGAGAGGGAAGGGTAAAATAAAAATAAAAAAAACCTATTGAACATATCAGTAATCATCTCGAGCTCTTGTTCCGCCGCGGCCATCTTCTCGGCCAAAGTTGGCTGGGGTTTGCCAAATCCTAGGAATGACATTGCGGTTGGTGTGATTGGGGGAGGTCTTGTTGTTGTTGTTGTCTTGCTGGTGATAATGGGGGAAGTTGGTTGAAGCTTTGGAGGGTGGTAGATTAGTGGTGGTGGTGGGTTTTGAGCTGTGACGGTGTATGTGGTCAATTGTCTGAGAGCAGCAGCTTGCACAAAATTTGGGTCGCAACAACCGCTCAGTGCTGGTTCGGTAGGGTAACCACATTTTTTTCTCTTTCTTTTCGTGGAGAGCACAAGCAGTTGTCGACTGCGAGGAGATTAGCTGTAAATGTTTTCCGATTACTTGTACATACAAATAACATTAAAAATACTGGAACAATTTCGCTTTGTTAGCAAAAAATAGTAAAAAGTACAGGAGATGATAGATTAATTAATTGAGTCAATTGTAGGAAAAGAGCTGCTGTTGTGGTGGGTCAGCTTTTAACCACAAGCAAGGTATGATATCTCAAAGGCAAGATTGTGTGGGTAAGTTTCCAATTATGATACGAAATAACATTAAAAAATATAGGAACGATTTCGATTCGGTATCAAAAGCATACCGGGAAAAAATTAGAGAATCATCTATTATCTTTAAGCCTTTTTAGTAATAGAGAGAAATTATTCTTCCATGCTCAAGTGTTTTGAACAACTATCATTAGCCCCGGATCCATGCTGCATGGCGAATATTACCGGTATACTAGTTATCATACATAGTATTAATCCACAGTAAGAGCAGCTCTTTTCCTACAAAAAATTTATTTAATTAATCCATTATGATATGACTAGTATTTTTGGTGTTTTTTGCTAACAAAGCGAAATTAGTCTTGTATTTTTAGTATTATTTTGTAATTGGAAAGCATTTACGATTCATCTTGTCAGCATCTCACTGCACGCCCTACAGGGGTTTACCCTACCGAAGAAGCACTCGCGCCAACCGGGTGCCCAGCCTTTTCTGAGCGCTGGGTGCAGATGGCGCACCGGAGGGGCTGGGATAGGCATGGGCCAAGCCACAGATTGAGAGAGCTTTAATTAAATTTTGTGGGACTTGCTTTCTTCCTCACTTTTTTCCTTCGTTCTCATCATACGAGCGGCAACCCCCACTAAAGCGTCCCCCCTCTCCAAAACGAAGACCGAAGTGGGGACGCCAATTTGAACAGAGGTATGCTTTTAAGTTTGCTTTTTTTAAAAGATGCCCGGAAAATGATGAGATGAATTCAAGAACCGTTGCGAATGACGCTGGCTTTGAGGCTAGCGTGTGACTTTAAGATGCAAATCTTCTCTCTGATTCCCTTTTTATCCTTCACCATCATTAACTTTATCGAAGGGGATCAATTGCTAATGATTCTTGTCAGATGTTTACTTCGCGGGCCCCCCTCCTCCTTCGCTTAACCCTCACTGGTAGACAATTTACTCCCCGGATAACTCAGCGTTTCAAGCGCTCTTTAGCAGCTTCAAGGCCAGACCTCCAGCCCTCAGCGCGTCGGAAAAACCTTCAGGATAGCGGTGTGCCCCTCTACCCGCATATCCACAACCAAGGCATGAACGTAAAGAGCGTAGCCGAGATATGTAGGGAGTATGAAAACATCATCGTAAGCAGTGGCGGCAGCGATGAAAGCCTTTCTATTGAGAAATTGGTTACTATAAGAGGTGGGTTTTCATCACCACCACCACCGCCAACACGTTGTTGGCGGAGGAATTTTGTACTTGTATCTATTGTCTATTGTAATAATGAGATTGAGTTCCCCCTTACGCGGCGAAGGCAGAATCAAGAATTACCGCGATGTGAGCTCGAAACTGATCTTTTACGATCTCGTCCAGGATGGGGAGAAGATGCAAGTTGTGGTTAACTGCGCGAGGGTCGGCGGGGAGAAGGAGGAATTTAGGAGGATCTCGATGCTGACGAGGATTGGGGATGTCGTTAGTTAGTCTTTGCTCACTCCCTAGCGTGATAATTGTTTGTGTGGACTAACGGGATTACATGGAAAAGGTGTGACAGGCTATCCAGGCCGTACCAAGGCCGGGGAGCTCTCTATCTTTGCAACAGCGCATCTACAACTTCTAGCTCCCTCTCTCCACGCCCCCCCGCTAACAATTCTGGATCCGGAAACGCGCTTCCACAATCGACATGTGGACCTAATGATCCGACCGCAGGCCGGACAAATTCTCAGACTCCGCTCTCATATTATCCAGCACATCCGCGACTTCTTCATCTCACGGGACTTCGTAGAAGTCCAGACGCCCATCTTATCGGATACTTTCGGCGGTGCGGTAGCAAAACCCTTCCTAACGGAGGCTACGAGAGCCTACCGCGGGAAGCAACTGGCCCTGCGCATCGCACCAGAGCTATGGTTGAAGCGCCTGGTTATTGGCGGTCTGGACCGGGTCTTTGAGATAGGCGCGCAATTCCGCAACGAGGGGATCGACAGCACGCACAATCCCGAGTTCACCACGTGTGAGTTCTACCAAGCGTACGCGGGACTGGAAGACATCATCAGCACGACGGAACAGCTGCTCTCGAGCATGGCGCGGAAGGTCTCAGAGCTAAAATCGGGCAAGCTGAAAGATCTCCCAGAGATAGGAACGGACTTCACGGCGCCCTTCCGAAGACTCGAGTTTATCCCGGCACTGGAAGCAGCTATGGGACATAAATTGCCCATCCTGCATGAAAACACTGAGACAGTGACGCTAGAACTACTCTCACTCTTCGAAACCCTCTCTATCCCCACGCCCCCAATGATAAGCATCCCCCGCCTCCTCGACAAGCTCTCCTCGAGATACCTGGAACCGCAATGCATGGAGCCAACATTCGTAATAAACCACCCCGAAGCCCTCTCACCGCTGTCGAAAACTAGCCTGGTGCACAACCAGCGCGTCTCCTCACGTATGGAGCTGTTCGTAAACGGGAAGGAGCTGGTAAACGCCTACGAAGAGGAGAACTCGCCGATAGAGCAGAGGCGCAAGCTCGTTATGCAAGCCGGGTGGAAGGATGATGATGTCATTGGGGGTGGAGAGGATGGGGAGGGGGTGGACGAGGCGTATTGCCAAGCACTCGAGTGGGGCTTGCCGCCGACGGGTGGATGGGGGGTCGGTATTGACCGATTAGTTATGGTCTTCGCCGGGGCCGAGAGGATTGCGGAGGTGTTGGCATTCGGGGGCTTGAGGGGGGCCGTTAATCTGGGCGATGGAGCGCGGGGCATGAAGAAGGAGGAGGAGGCGGAGGAGGGAGGATAAAAAGGATGATCACGTCATGTGTTATCACTCGCAGTATTTTTTTTCGCTTCGAGTGGTAGTCGCTGCGGATGGGGCAGCGGGGTTAGGGACCTTGTATGTATCTGTCTACCTGCTGTACTTTGCGGCGATGTGCACTACTGTTTGAAAAAATTTCGTAGCTACATCGGGCTATGCATATAGTTTTGGCTGGCGTAGTATCATATATCGATGCCAACCGGGTAACAGCCGCAACCACACGCATGGACCGGTGTGTGAGATAGGAAATAGAGAAACGGGTTTGGCACCACTAGGGGGGCGCTTTTATACGGTCTGGTCAACTCAATTTATTGCCACCATGAGATCTCACTGGGAAACAAGACGCTGACATACTGTATGACCATTCAGCTTGGCGCTAAGCTATTTATTTCTCCATTCCTGGATGCTGTGGGAATTGGCGAGTATTTGGGGTTATGAATTTGGAATTTCCTGTGGATATTCCTTTTGTAAACTGTATGGCTTGCGATTGGACGGGATAGAGGAGCTCGCTGGTAGGAGCGTCCCGCGTGTGCAAAGGCAGTCCGGTCAGCCTAGCCATGCCGCAAATTGCCTCCTTGCATCGGGATAGAGTCCTGGCTTTGTTCAGCTAGGAGTTACGCTTTTCCCCCGCTCTTTCTAGGAACCCTGGAGCTCCCTAGGTCCATCTAAAAAGGTCGTAAAGCAGAGTCCTCGCCGCGAGATTGTAGGGGCATATATAGGATTGAAGCGTTGATTGGACTGCCGCTGAAGGGTGGGAGGGCGACCTGTTAGGGAGCGCGGAGGAAAGGGCATGAATTGTTTGTGGGAATTCAGGGCCGCGGGGGTAAATAGTGTGCGTTTTCTCTTCCGGTGTTGTTTGCATTTGATCCTCGAAGCTTCCTGGCCTGGCTGGCCTCCACTTTTGCCTTTCCTGTAGAGTGACTGTGTCTTACCTGGGGTGGAAGGCTGGATATCGGGAACTAGAACTCTTAGGAAAGGGTTGGGAGGGCGGGGAACTGCTTCAGAGATATGGGATGGGGTTCAGCTCGTTGTGTATTCTTTGCCATTACCGGGGTTGCCCCAGGCTCGGTTACCATGACTTCATTATTTCTGACTTCTGACTCTCATTCATGTGTGTGGGCGTCGTCTCCTTTTTGTGTGTCTTCTACACCTATGAGGGCTCCTTTTGTCAAGGGAGCCTTCAGAAGTGATTTTGAGGCATTGGGATCACCTGTTTGCTGCAGGTTCACGCTTAATCCCACGGTGAGTACGGATGAAGGGGCTTCCAAGGAAGAGGTTTGACAACTTGTTTCCCCTTTTAAGTGGTATTGTGGTGTTTTTTTTGTTTTTTTTGTTTTTTTTTGCAATGGTAAGGACTGGAAAAATTGCACCTCGGGCTATGACGACTAGAATTCCCCTCTTCAGATAAACGGGGGAATCACCCGGGAGAGAAACTGGGTTTCAACCTCCCGCTCAGAGGGGTATGACAGAAGGAAAATACCATGGACCATGCTAGGAGAAAGCTGCTCCACGCCCTAGCGTGAAGCTCAATTGTTTCAGTTCTTCTGGTATCGACATCGCTGCCTATACTGCGAACAAAACTCGCAGAGCTTTACCCTCAAACTTCAAAACAGTCAATAAGCATTATTTTCGGGTAGCGGGTTCTTCCCGGTAGCTCTCATTTAGCCCTTGATTGCAACTTGCCACTTTTCGTTATATTCTCTGGCCTACATCTACAGCTGTAAGGCTCAGATGCAGGAAAACGGGTTTGGAATAAAGCTTGGGGAAACATCACCAAGTATGCTCTTGTTCGGCCTCCTGGTGTCCCAAGGTCCAAAAAAGATGGTGAGCACGGGGAATGGCTCCTTGATAACCTTGTGCTCTGCTTTCTTTTTGGATCGGGGCGCTTTCATGGGGGTTGTGGATGGGAAGGGTCACGAATCATGCGGGCCGGAAGTCGGAGTAGGCACAGCTAATGGCTGTTCAGTCCAACTAAAATTGTCGAGAACTAGCTAGGACATTTAATAGCAAAATCTTGGATAAGAATTCCGAAGCCATTTTTCGTATATCCAGTACTGGGAGGCCAATTACTGGCCTGGTGGGTATTCGATGATAGACGGAAACAAGATTTTCAGAGGAAGAGTGCAGCGGAGTATGGGGGAAAAAGGAGAAAACCGGGAGGGCAGTTGGAAAATCCCTCTCACGGTGGAAACGATTTCTACTAGAAGACACAGGGCCTAAGAAGGCTTCAAAGACCGCGATTTGATGCTGAATTGGCTCTGGAGTGGGGTCATGGGAAGGGGGGGACAGGCATTGATATTCCCATTTTGCTTCCTTGTAGAAGTTTGGATGAGGGTTGCTTCTTAGAAACTTGCTCAAGATATTATAGAGCAACACCCGCACGCAGGCAACAGTTTGATATCTTAGAGTGTTATTGCCAGAGGGACTTATGAAAGGATGGAGTGATAATTTGTATCATTTATTTCTATATAGCACTGCGCAGTTAGCCTGACCTTGCGCAATCTTTGCCCACACTGATAATCTGATAGTATAGCACCGGCCATCTGAAACGGGGAGGGAAGCAATGCCGTGCTAAGAGTCATAGATTCTGGGGGCTGTAGCAGAGATGTCACCCCCCCACGGCCACGGCGTGCGGCACACCAGAGTGGTGTTCGGTCGGACCTATCCGGTTTGTCGGGCTGACATTGCTCACGGGCAATATTTTCACCACTCCCTGGTACCCACTCCAAGCGGGAAACCAGAGTGGTGTTCAGCCATCGATATTTGGACTGTCGGAGTTGACGTTGCCCCGTCCGAGATGTATCTTCACCACTCCCCCGCGCTCACTCTAAGCAGCATACCAGAGCGGTGTTTGGCCTAGGCATTCGGTTTGTGGGGATTGACGTATTCCGTCCGAGAAGCACTTTCACCACTCCCTCGTGCCCACTTCAGACAGCCCATGAGAACGGAGCTCGGTCATCTATATCCAGTTTGCCGGAGTTGAAGTCGCCCTGTTTTAGCGGTTTCACCCTCCTTCATGCCCATTGAAGGCAGCCCACAGGAGAGGTGCGCTGCTTGTGTCAGCTGTTTGGTTGATATCCCAACCTCCCACCTCCACCAAAATAGCTACGATCTCAAGACTACCCAAAAACGATGCATGGTGTAGCCCACTGAACAGGGAAAGCTTGTCGATATTAGGATGGGGGAAACTCAATTTCCCTGCATTCTAGAGAGCTTTTGTGAATATGCGGTTGCTGTAGTCATCGAATAGCTGCTGGGCAAGCTATTTTGCACAATCCCAAATATTTCCTCTTGCGTGCATTCCCCAATATACAAAAGAATATTCGAGGAATTGTGCGCTCAGAGAAAGAGAATATCCCAGAACGTGTGTGCCCAGGAAATGGCAAGAGGGGCCGGTAAAAAGAGCCTTGACCTAATGGAAATTCAGATAACTTAAGTCTCTGCCTTTGTCGAGCGAGTAGTACCAAAAAAGCTAGGGATGAGCCCGGAGGTACTTGCTAACCTCCTGATCTCCATAGAAAAACAAGACTACACTATCGTTTCACCCCCTCACTGCCTGCGCACCAACTTCTAAATTTCTCGGTTTTAAGAGCCGTTCCCCTAGGTTCTCAACTCTAAGGTCTAGGATATTCCGATAGCGTAACCTTGGATCCGTGGGGATAACTAGGTCAGGACATTAGATCAGCGACGGTAAAGGTATTGACAGTGGTGTTCAAAGAGCTAATATTGTTACTGAATAATTGAGACATTTTCTGCTCCTTCCTACTTAGGATGTTGTAGAGGCTGGATGGTAGAGTTAGTCGCTACCGGTACGGGAATTCCTCTGGCATGGAAAGGCGGCGATTTTCGTGGAACCTGACTGATATCTCCGGGCCGCCTAATCGATCTCCAAGAAAGCACTCTGCCAGCGCAATAGGAAATTCCGCACATCTCCAAGTGCTAGTCCGCTGTGCAGCATCAGCCCCTGATAAGATAAACCGATATCCTAGTGGGCTTAGGTAAAATCATCTAGCCCAGTAAATACACAAGTATTATCAGTAAGGCCATGTGAATAAACCACTTAAAAAACTCAAGCGTCACCTCACTCACTCGTAGCGAACCCCATTCCATACCGCCAGGCTTTGACTGTGCTGAAAGATAGGGTGGGCTTTGTGTTGGGTTGGCATGCCTTTTCGAACGGGGTGCAACAAAATACGGTTCCAATGACAAGACTTTGGAGATGAGCTGGAAGCTTCGTTTCGTTGATATCCTTGCTCTCTAAACTAACGGTAAATATAGGAGTATATACAAAGCGTAATGGAATCATCCAGACCCCCCCGCGGGTCGCGCATCTCGGATTTCCTTAACGCATATCCTTATTCCCTTGCTTCCTCCTGGGATAGCAAGGGAAGACATTTCAAGTAAAGGTTCCCTCTCTCCAGAGCTTTCGGTCGATAATACCCTAACACCCCGAGTATGTTTCGCCATCACCTCCATATTCTCCACGGAGTCCATTTGGTTCTCGGGCATTCAACACTGCGGGCCACTGGGCTTGATGGATCAATCATCCCAGGCATCGCCAAAGCTCCATACCTTACCGAAACAGCAAGACTATGGCTACTTTATGGATGATTACGATTTCTTAATGACTGTACTACATTTGGAAGTTTGTATGTAAGCCCCCTGAAACTCCTATCACAAAAACGACTACTTTAACCACACACCCCAAACATACCTGTTCTTATCACTATTGATGTGGGAAGGTACTTGAAGCTAGATGGCGGGTATGTGGATATTATAAGGGAGATTATGGTGGAACATGCTACGCCCACAGTAGTAGAAAGCTCTATCAAGCGGGAGTGTGTCCTACCGGCACGTATTTTACATTTGGTTATTTCCGAGAAAGTTCTCCAAGTTATTTGCCTTGTTCTTTTGTTGGAGGATTTTGTGAAAAAGGGTGGGCATATGTATGTAGTGAGCGAAAGATGGTGTTTGGATTTGGATTTATCACTCTAGTCTTTCCTGAATATGTTTGGGGGAAGGGAGTTATAATACGAAAAAAAAACCCAACGACCTCTCCACGCTACTTTTTCTATCAGATTACCCCACATAGTTCACATTTGACTGCCATGCTCACGAAATAGTAATAGTTATCATACCAAGACAATACAATTCCGCAAACTGTCAACAACCCTACACAATCACCCACACATTCAGCCCCCGGAATACCTCTGCAAGCCCCCATAAAACCACTAAAACTCAATAAGCAGAAATCATAATCGCAGCGATAGGAATCACAGGTTACACCTAATAAGTATTCAAACCCGGGAACGCAATAGCAGGTACAAGTGTCAGGTACAGGTAAAGGCTACTTTATCTAGGGAGTCTCTGGCACGGTTATTTCAGATATCGAACATTCGAAGTAAGCAATGACCCTCATTCTTGTAAGAGGGTCCCATGGTGGGGAATTTGGATACCAGTACTGACAGAAATAGGACAATATCAACGCCTAACCTTACCATTTTACGGATATAGCCAAACATGACATTACTTACACTCCTGGCTTAAGCGATACTCCTATGGGTGAGACCGAAGCCCCAGCAAGCATTTGTGCTTGTACCTCATTGAACTATATTAGGGAGGGGGCAGGCTCCTCTCCGGTATCTTCTACCTCCACCGCACCACTAATTTCCTCATAGGTAGCTCTTCCCTGAAGAACCTCTAGCTTAGAGATTTCTGCTGAGGCCTTATTGCTAGGGCGCTACTCTTGAAAGAGCCAGTGGCACCAGAGGAACCGGACTTGAACTATAAACGGAGAGGAACTAATTTTTATAAGGATTTTCGCTAGCAAACAGAAAACGCAAGTGAAACCATCCTGAAAATATATAAGCCTAGAAACCTCCGGCAATACCCCTATGAGACTTGCCCATTACCCTGTGTCGAGCCAGTGCTCCCAACGGTCAGGGGTCCGGCGGGGTGGCTGTCAAGAGTACGGGGCATGACTGGACTGCCTCTAGGAGTCCGTCTAAGGCGGTGAAATCCAGTGTTCCCAACCGTCCGGGGGCCCGGCGGGGCGGGGACTGCCAAGAGCCCCGGACGGGACGGGACGGCTATCTATAGTCCGTCCGGGGCGGCCTAAGTGCAGGACGGCCGTCTTTGGGCAAGACGGCGGGCCCTACAGGGTGAGACATTTTAGTTCAGGGCAGGGGATGGACGGCGGGGGACTGCAGGAAACGGCAGGTGACTAGTGAGGACGGCTGGGAAAGGGTGAGGACGGCCAGGGACGGTGGGGGCAAGAGTGATGTCTCATGATGTGAAAAGAATTCGTTTGGAGGTGTATGAATTCAGCTTGGCTAGTACAGGAGGCCCAAGCGCCGGGACTATAGTCCCCTATAGTCCGTCCGGTCCTCACCTTCCCGGGCGTAGTCCTAGCACCCCCAAAAAGACGGACTATGAGCCGTAGTCCGTCCCGTCCTCCCCCGAAGACGGACGGACTGGATGGTTGGGAACACTGGTGAAATCCCGGGACGGCCATCCTTGGCTCGGACCTCGGGCCCTATGAGGTGAGGAAGTGCTTCCCGAGGGTAGGGGTGGGATAGCATGCTTGCCAAGAGACCGTAGGGGAGATGCAGGACAGCAGCGGGCCGTGGAAGAAGGGGAGAAGGGATGAGTGATGTTTCATGATTTCGGCTCTCCAGATCGATTCCGAAATCAGGTCAAATAAGTGGAATGAATAACCTGGGCAGGAGCCCAGGAGCCCAACCCACAGAAATGCCCTCTGCTCAGGAATGAATCTTGGGGTTTTACCTGCTCCCTCAATTAGTAACAAGCCTAGGAGCATTCTACAATCTAAGGAAGCATTACGGGGTTGGTAACCATATCCCCATCTCTGTAGGATGGTGAAGCACCCACCGATATGGGGTGCCCAAGTTAAATGTGCTTGCGAGTGATGGATAAATGGGATCGTGTACCACCGTGAGAGGCACTTGACTATAGTCGCATAATATAAAGGACGGCGGGGGCGTGAGGGGCTAATGATAGTTGACAGAGTTTGCCGCGTATAGGATGGCCGCTCCCGCAGCCCGTCCGGGTCTTTGGCTATTGGGCGTAGGGCGTCCGCTCATCCAAAAAAAACCCCTGGTTGTAGGTATTTCGGAGTGAGACACCTCTAGGGCCCTACAGTCCGTCCCGGGCAGCGGTTAGGACGGACTGTAGGACAGGCGTCCGTCCTGGGCAGAGCCCCAGATCCCGCGGTCCGTCCAGTCCTAAGCAAAAGACGGACGGGACGGACTATAGGACAGGCGTCCGTCATGGGCAGAGTCCCAGATCCTGCGTCCGTCCAGTCCTAAGCAAAAGACGGACGGGCTGGACGCTTGGGAACACTGAGTGAGTCCACCAACATGTTGGACAGCCCCAGCGTTCGCAAGGGGGGCCTGCAGATAGCCTGCAGATATCTGAAGACGCCCGCAGATATCTGAAGTTGCCCGCAGATATCTGAAGATGCCCGCAGATATCTGAAGATGCCCGCAGATATCTGAAGATTCCCGCAGATATCTGAAGATGCCCGCAGATATCTGAAGATTCCCGCAGATATCTGAAGATGCCCGCAGATATCTGATGATGCCCGCAGATATCTGAAGATGCCCGCAGATATCTGAAGATGCCTCAGATATCTGAAGATGCCCGCAGATATCTGATGATGCCCGCAGATATCTGAAGACGCCTGCAGATATCTGAAGATTCCTGCAGATATCTGAAGTTGGCCGCAGATATCTGATGATGCCTGCAGATATCTGAAGATGCTTACAGATATCTGAAGATGCCCGCAGATATCTGAAGGTGCTTACAGATATCTGAAGGTGCTTACAGATATCTAAAACCTGCAGATATGCAGGCCCAGTCAGGTAGGCACTTAAAGCCGGACTGTAGCCCACAGTCCGGCCCGGCCCGCCCCAAAAGAAAGCCTAGCTCGGCCGCCCTGGCCCCAAGCCCGGCCAGACTGACCGCTTGCGAACACTGGACAGCCCTAAGGCCATCACTAAGCTGGAGGGTAGCGACATATCTAAATTGAGGTTAGTAAACGATCACGAAAGGAGCTTAGCCAAAAACATACCAACAGCTGTATATAACTGTTTGATAATCGGCCATCGTGCCCCGACGGACCAAGGGCAAAGAACCACTGGCAGCGACCTACACTATGCAGCTCAGGAGGAGCATACCCGGAAGGGCCGTGGAGCACTGGTAGATTCAATGGGCCATTGGTGTGAGGGGGGGCACGGAATCTGACATGCTTGTTGCTGTTAGTAGGTTATAGAGTTGTGTGTTGTAGCTCTACGGGGGCCGAGGGGGTTGTGGGAAAATGAATCGAACTCACAACCCATAAACTACTGCAATACGAGTAGGATATTCGGGGTCTATGAACCCTAATTTAGAAAAATGGAATAGGGAAATGAACTGGAAAGATGAACTGAAAAAATGAGCTAGGGAAATGGGCTAAGAAAATATTATTTGTGGTTGTCAGTGTATGGTAGGGTTATGGGTTGCGGAGCTGTGGGGGTTGTGGAGGTTGAGTTTGTGAAGGTTGAGGGTTGTGACGGTTAGGGCTAGGAAGGTAGAGAGGGCTCTAAAGGTTGAGGGTTGAGGGTCGTGGGAAATTGTGTCGAAACCGCGTCTCATAGACAGCTGCAACCCAAAGGAACACGAAACTATGACCTGCGATATCAAAGAGCAGAGTTCACCTAAAATTTCCCATTCTCAAAATAAAGCCACTATTGATTGACCCTTCGTCAGGCTTCACCAAGCCACCAAATTTTAGCCCGTGAAAACCGAAATCACAGCACTTGTGCTCACTCGGTGAGTATTAATTATACTTACTCCAATCGGTACAGCATTGAAAGGTATCTCCGTATCCCAGTTTTTTCCGATGCATGACCCCATAGCACCACTTCCAGCCCTCCTCAAACCCTTCTATCAAATTGAAAACTCTATATATACTAACCGACTTTTTGCGGCTATTGCGTGGAGTACGACCCGTATTAATGGTGGAAATGCCTAGGAAATCACTTCCGTCGAGATTTTAATTTGTCTGGACCACCGGAGCTGTTAGAATTAACAATAACCAAGGCTAATATATAGTGCGGGCTAGTGGACCCAATTAGGTGACTATTCATAGGGATACCACGAATACATCCACCCGCTGCAGCATACCATAAGAACTAGAATAATTGAACCTGACGCTAGGACGTTGGAGTTGCCTTTGTTGGTATGGTCTGACTCTTTTTTCTTTTTTTTCTGCCTTAAGCTCGGTCTGAGGGGGTCAGTTTTCGCTGTGCGCTCCTCGCCTCCTATCCAAGAGAGGGAATTTCGAACGCCTTAGCGCGGGGTTCAATTATTCCAGTTCTTACAGTATGTAGATAGGATGTAGCAAAACTACTGTTTGAACAAAAGCCAGTCATCACTCACCTACCAGATTGATTCCCTGATTTAGACAAGCTCCTGTGAGCTTCTACCTTGTAAGAAAGGACATGAGGTAATTATAAAGCTACTTCTTTGATTAAGTTAGCCTCTATCAAACCCGATACCACAGACGGTTGACCGAGCAAACAGCTCTAGCAACAATTGTGTAAAGAGACATATCAACCCCAACTGTCCAGAAAAATACCTTCCAACACCAACCCCGGCCAGTATGTCCACAAAACGAATTCCATATAGTTTAACCACCATCACGACCCTAGTATATTCAATTAATGTTCCGACAGGCTTGCGCAATCATCAAGGAGGTTTATTGTAAACTCCCCTACAATAAACAAGGATGGTCATCTGCACTGTACAGATGACCCACCGTAAACCCTTTCTAGCGCGAGCACAGTTCACGTGCCGTATAATCTCAAATAATCGAACCGTGTGCTAGGTAGTCCAAAATTTCCTTCTCTGGAAAGGGAGCGAAAAGCACGGCGAAAGGTGGGCCGCGCAGCCCCTCGGAAAGAGAAAAAAACACCACACCTTACTGAAGGGGCAACTCCAACGACATAGCACCCGGTTTGATTATTTGAGATTATACGGTATTTAGAGGCTATATGTTCATATCCTCGTCCTCTCATACCTAACATATCACCAGCATGGCGGCTTCAACGGTTGCCGGCAATTCGCCCCCAGTCAACTGGGGCAGAAAGAACATCCTGCTGCATGATCTTTTCCCTCAGATGATTTCCGAAGCACCCCCAGTGCCAGTCCCAACAGTAAGGTAGGCTCCGGCTGTAAATCTCTGTGCAGTAACAAATACTACCAAATTACGCTCTGCTTATGACTACCACGGACTTCATTGCGACAGCGATTTATCCCGATTTGTGAAAACTTTCATGATAAAAAGGACGAACTCGAGAAAGGAAAATCACATCTCTAAACAATTCCAGCCATGTGAGGAAGGAAGCGGATGTCACCTCCGGGGAATTTCCGGACCATCACGGCGACTTTGGACTCCATTTTGTTGAGAGGACCAGCTGGTCGGCGCCGCGATACCATAAAACTTTGAGAGTATTCAAGACGTGCGATTGTTATTATTATTTCTCAAGCTTGGCTTTTTTTTATGATGATCCTCGCGGATCGCAATTTATACGTCCAAGAAAATGACCTCACAAGACACCCGTTCGAGAATTGTTTTCATAGGTCTCGTGGACCGAAATCGGTAGTGTCTGTCTGCTGTTGGGTAGAGGAAATATGCCCGCGAACCCCCAAGGTGCTAGAGTTAACAGAGGCTGGGAGCGAGCTGTGGTTGATCGCGGAGGTTACAAGGATGTTGGGGGCGCCTCCTTCTGTTTTGGAGTTAGAATGGTCCACGGAGAAGCTTCTATGAACATGTTTTTCCTTTGCTATCGCAGGAGTGGGCAAGGAAATGGGGACATGCATAGAGGAAAATCTATATGCATGGTGATCTACGGAATGGCCAAGATGGTTTTCTCATGGCCCATATATACTCCTGCCTAGGCCATCAGTTCACTAGGTGTGCTGAACAAAAGATAACAGCTTATGACTATGCCCCTCCCACTGTTATTTACACATCAGCCAGGTCATGTTCTATTCAGCCCACTCCCCGTTGCACCACTTAGTAGTTATTATCCAATACAAGGAAACTATTAGTCACCGATCGTGCAATTATATTACACCAGAGGGTGACAATTGACTCTTTCCACAACTAACGGTGGGCTAGGGTCATAGGTATTGTAGGCCTATGCATTTTGCGCATTATAAATAGGAAGGCTTGCCTTAAGAGTCTGTATCCCCCCGAGCACATATAACCAATATTAGTAACATATTTTTCCTTACTTTACAAAAGGTTCAAATTATATATTGAAGTTTCAGATCCTTAGTGAAGCATATCGTACTACCAGTAGGAGTGGATGTGCTAGTTATTCAGGATAAAACACATCCCTTCGATGATGTATACAAACATAATACCGGCACTTCACAACGCTTCAGTCACTCAAGGCACCGGTAGTCAGTCAACACATAGCTCAATTCATGGCACGTGAGCTCCATTCCTCCGTCTCAAGCTCTCTAGCCAGGATTATGTGGCCGGAACTCCCTGCCTCCCTGCCTTAGCCTTAATCTGCCCGGGCATAGTAACGCAAGCACAGTGACGGTTGTGCATACCGTTTGTTCCTCAACCACCAAACATACACTAGAGTTCAAGTTAGTCCCGTGGTTTCTACGCTATGCCAGTACAACACACTACCAAAGCGAAGCGATCGAGGCAGGACGATAAAAAGTGAAGAAAGAAAAGAAAAAAAAGAAGGGAATAACGGTACACATTTTGGGCAGAGGCCGACTGTCCGAATTAACACGACCAGGATACCTTGCCTTTCCCTCCCCCTCCTCCTCCGCCCACTCCTCCACCTCCTCCCCACAGAGTTCTGAGCCGACCCGCAAGTCCTCGAGTGATCTCCTGTGGAAACGCTACCGCGCGGCTCGTATAAAATGGAGAGTGGGCAGAAAGCGGGTTAAAAAAAAACTCTCACTCTCTCTTTCAAGCAACTCCAATGTCTCACACCCGTGCCACTCAACCACCATCGTCAATTGGTTAACGGAACTAACCTTGATAGAATAGCCGAAGAGGGGGAGCATCGATACGAAGAAAAAAAGAAAAGAAAAGATAATAAATTAACTTACTAACCCCGAGAGCAGGGAGCAGTGGAAGAGGGCGGTTATGGGATGGTGGTATCAAGATCGTCACTGGAAATAGCCGGTAGATCCACAGGGTTGGAAACATTTCCTAGCTTGGTGTGAATCTATTTAAGCTTGTCCCAGTTGATTCTTTTTAACGAGGGGAGGCAACCAGACTCCCTTCCCCCTCAGGTTCCACTCACTACCTCGCTTAATTCTAATTTCCTTTTCGATTACCGCACAGGTATTCGAAAGGGGGGTGGGGTGGGGAGAGGGTAAGGACGAGAGTACGAGTACTGTAGGCCGGAATTTGTGCCACCCGTCTCCTCCGCCTTGCCCGAAACTTCTATAATATCCTGGCCAGCGGTTTTTTTGTTTTTTCTCCCTTCCTTTTCGTTTTCGCAAGGCCGGAGCAGACCTCGGCAAACAAACTGTTACAGCGCTACAGAAGCTGTTTCGGAAACGGTTCTGCAGGCTCGAGTGGGAAACACATAAAATATTTTCAGGAACGATAACAAACTAGGGTGCTCCATAAATCAGGTTGATTGGGGCGAGTGATCTATCGTGAACCTCTCCGTATTTGTATAGCAACATCCGCAGAAGATAAATAGGCTATAGGTGCTAGGGATGAAGTACCCAAACACAAGGGCCAAAAACCAGCACTCGAGTATGAAAAATAACCCGCGCACATCTGAGCGCCCATACTCAGATGGGCGAGCACGCTGTAACGTACTGGGTGCTTGTGAGTTGAGGAGGCTAGGCCCTTTGAAACGGATGAAGGGGGAGTGCGGACCCTGATGGGTAAGCAAAGGTTACTTGCAGCTCTCGGATAACCCTTATGTCTCGGTTTTGATCTCTACAACTGCACGTTGGAGCCTAACTCGCCGGCAGTTGCTTTGCTTCGCCCTTATTTATTTATTTCCCCTCTGCCCTGAGTTGGTACCGTAGAAACTCGGCATATTGAATATAGTCTATATCTAGAGTCACTCTGGGGGGGTGGAATGCTTAACCCTATCAATCAATCATGGGGATTACCCCCAGAACCCGTGGGTTTTCATTGGATATATGTATCATAATCCAATTCTGTTATTACTGTTTCCCTCCTCCTACCCCCCACCCCTTTGATTATTTCTTACTCACTAGATCTCCCCCCGTTTGTTGGCAGGGCAATCTGTGAGGATGATGCCCATTATTGCCTTCCATGCGTTGGTCACAAGCTATTGCTAATTAGAACGCCGGGCGGGGGTATCTTAGACTTGCAGCTACTCGTTCCAGACCAGGAGTAGGTAAGCATTGTCTAGCGTGCCCAGAATATGTTTTGATTCAATCGGTTAAATGAATTACAAATTTTGGTAGACGAGATTCAATAGACCAGCTAGACCAATTCTATGTTACGTTAAGAAAACACTAATCTCCCTTAGGAGCACTTGCCCCTAGATCAGATATTGCTACACCCCAAACAGAAAGTGTGGATCTCTGAGATTCTACTCTAAGTCATCCGGCAACCTTCGTGGTCGCGTGGTGGCCCCTGCTGGTTGTACTGTGCCGCGACAGCCAAAAAGGAGAGGAAAGGGAAGAAAAATCACAAGTACCTGCCGCGATCTAACTCCCCCCGCATCTAATTCACTCATTAAAAACCAACATCTCCCCCCCTCTCCACCGCGGGGGGCGTTCCACAAACATAAAAAAGTAAAGGGTAGGGGGAAAAACAAAGACAGTAATCGCCAATGATTCCGTGAGATGAAAAGATCACAGGGTCTTATTCATGCATGCAAAACAACAACACCCTATATCTCATACTTCACTGTGCGCTCACAAAACTACGGATAAAGCGAGTGATTAATTATGACTAGGGAAATTGTGTGTGCTGAGCACATCCTATCATTCCTGAGGGCTTTTCCCCCTGTCTTCCTCTCTACTCCCCCAGGGGGTCGAGGCTGATTTCGTCCCAAGAAGCGATTTCCAATACTTCCTATCGATCCGGGACATTTTGGGCCATAGGTGAACAATCAAGGCACTCACGGTAGGCAAAGGATTTAAGCTACTAAAGTACGGTAGTAAGAGAAAGGGTAAATGTTTTGAAGAAAAACATCAGGTTACGAACCGGACTGCGGGGGCTCTACTGGCGGATAAACAAGGGAATGGCTTGTAACATCCTAGGTGAGGTGGTAATAATTAACCTAACGTTGAGTATAGGAATATTATAAAAAAATGTTATTTTTTTTGAGGGGGTGGGTTAGGGTATATCAGCAGAGTGCGAGAGTATATATGCACGCAGTTGCGCTCTCCGGGTTATCTCAATTTTCGCCGGTCTGAGAAATGGGGGGGTGGATTGCGATGCGCCAGGATGTGTAGGCAGACAAAATGTGTGCTGCAAGGAACACCTTTATGCAGGCCATATTACTGTGCAGTATACAATGGAGCATTCGAGTCCTCTCTCATCGCAACGATAGACAGGTTCGGTATGCATAGCACTTGCACTGCACCGCATGCACTTATCCTGCTGCCACCATGCCCATCGCACGATATCCCACGCCAGGGAGTATGTGGTCACGGGTCCGGGACTAATCAACACGGGTGTATCAAATTTCAAATTCCTCCTTCCAAAATTTGATAGAAAGGTATATTGGCTACGGAACACATCCCTACCGTACATCCGAGGTTCTCTCTCTCTGCACAACTTTGCATCTCCTTCTCTCTCACTACGTCAGGATCCGGACCGAGCAAGAGGTGTTTATGCGACCTACGAAAACATTAGACCAAAACAGAGCGAGACAGAGGAAAAGGAAAAAAGTGTCTTGGAACAAGATATGATACGGTAATGTGATACGACTCTCCCGCTGTCGTCGCATAGATAAGACAGATTGAGCAAGAAATTCTCCGCCATGCTAAGTGGTGGTTTGCTTCCGAGGATATCTCCAACTCCGACTAAAACATTGTTTGAGATACGACTAAGAAAAGTCAAGTTAGCCTGTCATAAATAACAATAATAATTCGGAGCAATATAGGGTACCATCTCAGCCCGATCAGTCACTCGGCCGTATTGCGCCGTACTTGCCTCAGGCAGGAAGTTATCCGAATACAGGGATTCACAAAATATATTGCAAAAGATCAGTGCGTACCGGTATCTCAGCGCCCAGATAAACCCTCGACCCCTGTTTCCGGATGCATCTGGACTGAGACGAGTATCAGATGGAGGTTTCCACGGAGGAAAAGGATAATATTAAAAAAATACCGCCCTCGCTGGCTTGCTAGCTCCCATATTGTTAACGCCTCCGTTCCTGATCTGATCGCTATGGGAGTGCTGTGCAGTGCATTACTGTGCAGGTACGAACACCATAACGATTGGATGAGAAGTCTACCGCCAGTCAACCTACAGTGCTACCCACCGGGCTGAGTACATAGACACATACAGCCGTCAAAAACCGTCGCTGATAATGGCCATGCTGTACCGTACTGTTCTGTGCCCCTTGCATCCCGGTTGAGCTCTTTTATATATTTAGGTCAACTGGCTAATCAACCAACTGCGCAACACCGGTTTGCTAAGTTAGCTGCATAAGAGGAAAACAAAATCAAATCATGGTTATGGCAGCCCATAGCGAAGACTGAGATACTGTAAATTACATGCATCGGCATGGCAAATCCCGATGGCATTGCAGTACCACAGCATCACAGCAATGGGGAAGGAAAAAATTGCTTCTTCCTCTCCGTACCGTAGATCCCATGCTCAGCAAATCCCCTCCCTGCCTCTTCCCCATAAACTCCTTTTGTTCAGGCTAATAAGGCCGTCTCCAAGATTTCGACATATGTGGAATATTTCTGTTTTCATTCTCCGTCAATCCCGCTCACCATGTGATGCCTACCATCTTTCTCTGCCCTACCCTTCAGTTGGCGGACGCTTTTTAATTTTAATTTTATGCCTCGGGCAGCAGCACATCACGCCTTCCTTCCTTCCTTCCTTTCTTTCTTTCTTTCTTCCTTCCTTCCTTCCTTGAAACATCAATCCGCCAAGTACCGAGAGGCGAGGGAAAGGGAGGGGCGGGTGATCTGCAAGTTACATGGATGTGATCATGAAGTGGTGGTGGATGGAGTCAATAAGGTTGGTAGCATCTACGATCAAGGCGCGTTTTTGCTCTATTTCCCCTCCCCCCGCCTTACTCTCCAGTCAGCCGATGGGGAGATGACTCCGTGGCTCACGAGGCTGGCAGTGCGACGGTATCGATCCTGTCTGAATGCTTATTTGGCGCTGATCAGTGACTGTGGGGGGGAGGGGGGGTAGGGGTAGCCAACGCTTGGTTGGTCACGAATTTCAAATTATATTATGAAAAATAGAGAAAATACGCCAAGGGATTAGAGCCACTTAGTCCTAGGATTGAAAGACGTTTATGCAAGTTTTCAAGTTGAAAGGCTTTGGTGTGGGTAACGCATTTTTGCATACAGATCCACTCGAACCCTGGGCTCAATAAATGCTTTTTTAGTCCGGGGCTGAATGGCTCTGCCTAAGAAAAGGGCTTTGTCTAGGTGGATCACGGCATAGGCACACGCGTAAGTCCCCACAGTAGTACCGACATACAATGGCCATGGAAACCGTTTCTGGAGGATTAGAAGGAGGATGAGGATGAGGCGGGAATGTATCATACCCTACTCGAGTAATGTAGGCAGGAAGCGGGATAAGATAGACGCCAATGTATATACCGCACCAGGATAACCCAGTCAATATCAGCTACTTGTAGTCTCATCAAAACCTGGTACTGTGCAAACTCCATGCAGAGAAAATCCGCAGCATCCAGACACGTTTCTTTTTTCTTTTCCTTTTTTCTTTTTCCCTTTCCACATGCCTGCCTTCCTGGCCTGGATGCAGCCTATTCAACCTAGCTTTCGCAACTGCGGGGTGTTGGCGTGATCTTTGGAGGGGTGGGTGGAGCATAATAAGGCAGGGGTGGAGGAAGAGGACGTAGGAGAAGCAGAGTTGCATGTCTGATCATGCTGAAGCTACTGCACTACCTGCTTGCATCCTTAACTGTCTGGATAGATGGAGAGAATAAGAGAAATCGGAATCTCAGCTCATCGCATCATAAAAAATGGCAGGGATAGCCTGGGACCTCGAAGCGCATGCTCAGCAGGGAGAGGAGCAAGAGGGAAAGTGAGGAAGAAAGCCTCTTGAGCCTCTTAGACTGGGCTGAGTTTTAAAGTCCGATTAGATCTACCTTACATCACTTGCTTTCTTTAACCTGCCAACTTTCCTCCTCATGGAGGAGGTGGAATACAGTAGTCAAGTTACGAAGAGCATTAGCTGATGCATCGTCATGCACTACCTGTTCAAGGGGGTTTATTCAAAATACGCCACCCTCCTACTTGACCCATGCACTGTACAAGTACTGTACCAGAGAAAGGTAATATGAGTAGAAGAAAAAAAGAATAGCGAAGAATAAAGGGCATCATAAGAAGAAGCAAGTCACACTGGCAGATCTCTTCTTTCCTCACTCTACGTTCTTTCTCTCTTGCTCCCTTTTTCTGGCCACCTTATCACAAATTCTTCCTTCTCTTGTGTTTTCCATCTCTTTTAAACCCCCCACTACATTGGCGTCTCACCTTGCGTTCCGTATATACTTGTGCATCAAGAGGGAGAGGGACCCGTCATGCGGGCGGGGGTTTAAAAAAAAGCATCCGACCAAGACTGCATTCGAAGGGACAAATAGCGAGATTCTTCGTGGCACAGGGAAAAACATGACTCTCTTAGCACTTCTTATTTCCTTTCTCAACTTTCCTTTTGGACATGCAATAACATGCATGCCGTAGGCGCAGGCAAAGATCAACATTAGGCGCTCCTATCAAAGACATTTCAAATAATAATAATAAGAAGAAGAGGGGCATAACGCTACTTTTACAGTACTATACTGTGCGGTAAGGGCACCGTAAATAACGAAAGCTCTTTGGCTAGTTTTCTCGTTACTCGTAGACTTGAGGAGGTTTTTCCTTTTTTGTTTTTAAACGGGAGAAGGTGAACAAGGGTACGCCGGATGTGCAAGACGTTACTTGTCACAGGCAACAAGTACCCGAACATTTAGAAGGAAAACAGGGATAATACAGGGATAAACGGCGATATTTCAGGGATATTTCAGGGATATTTCAGGGATATTTCAGGGATATTTTAGAGGTAAGACATCCATTGGAGGCCTGTGTACACAGTTAACAGGGGCAATTTTGGTGAGAATTGCCCAAAAGGGCGTCTGATCCCCTCAATGTTCGGGTACTTATTGCCTGTGACAAGTATCTTAAATGTTTTCTTTTTGCCCTCCCCCCTCTTTGCGTGCCGCTGTGGCTTGTTTCCCCCGTAAATCCGGGGAATATAGGACTGAACCAAAAGTGTCAGATGGCACAGTTTGTTCATGATTAGTTTACTGCGAGCATCTGAAGGGATATTTCTTTCTTTCTTTTTCTTCCACTTCGGCAGAGAAGCGGGTTTCTCCCTATCAAGGCGATCAATTTGTTGTGGGGGTGGTGGGTTGGGGGTGGAACTGACTACATGATGCGTCGCGCAAAGCCTAAACTTACAATACAGTTCCATCAACTCGAATACCACCTACCGATACGGACCATGTTTGCTGACGAAGACAACCCCACGATACAATATGTTTAAGTCATTACTCTCGTTAAGACATCAAACAAACCAAAAAGGGGGGGAAAGGTAGTCCCGCAAACTATCGATGCACTCTATCCCCTCCCCATTTCTCTTATTTTTCTCACCTTTTCCTGCTCAGTTTATCACTAACGAAAGGAGCAAAAAAAAGACGCTCTTCATAACTTTGTATTCTACAAATTCTTAGGTCTCCCTGCCGAAGGGGGAAACGGCCAAATCATTGACGAGAGGTTAGTCCCCAGTGGAAGAGCCTATGTTTGCATTTTCCAAGTGGAGGGAGAGAGGATGGGAGATGGTGAACCAATAGTGTTTAACTTTTCCCTCTCCCCGATCGCCTATGGGTAATCCCGAATAGGTCGACACTCTGCTGGAGGAAAGCGGACAAGAAAGTTAATCTTCCCGGAGAAAGATTGAGCGCCAAGTCTGGCCTCAAGGATCAATATCTAATGACCGCTCACTAAGGTGGTTAAAGAAAGACCCTGCACCCACTGCTCCTACCGGCGGGGTTTCCGATACCGTACTCCACTCGTGTGCTGAAAGAGGCACGAGCTCTTTTTCCCTTTGCATAATCGCGAAGCCCGTGGGGTTTCTAACACCCAGTGTATTTGTGTCGTTCACGGGAGATTTTTTTTCTCCTCAGAAATGATCGCAGAAAACGTTGGCAGCGGTAGCTGTTGAGAAATGATGCCCTACATCGCCTCTCTTTTTTTTCTCTTTCCTTTTTTTCTTGTTCCCTTATTTTGTTACGGAAAGAAGGGAAAGGTCTGATGTGGAACTAAGATGTGCATACATTCCTTGGACCGGGGGGTGGGGGGAAGGGGAAGGGGGAAGGGGGAAGGATGAAATATATGCCGCTCTGTATGTGGAAGAAAATTCACTGCATTATTGACTGACACATTTGTCTTTTCCGCTTGAAGCTTCCAATCATTACTCTCACATAAGGCCGACATGGGGCACTCGATTGCCGAGAAGAAAGACACCAATCAGGCCGTTATTTGAAAACCAGGGAAAGAGTACAGTATGTACATTTTGACATAAGCATTGTCACAAGTCTTGCGTGTATCCCGGTAAGGATGTCCAATGCCCCATACCTATTTGTGTTAAGGGCCGACTGAGTACATAAAAAGGGTGAAAAAGAAAAAAAAAGAACCTAAAGATGCAAGCATAGCGCGGTCCTAGAAGTACGATCCGATACCTCATCAGGGAAGGTATCTCATAGGGCCTGGCGGTGGCCGTATCCTGACAGCCCGTGCAAAGTACCGGTACTGTGCCGGCACTCAAGAGCTCGTAGCGGACACGGCCTAACCGACATGCTACATCACGCGATTCATTGCGAGTGATCAAGGGGAGGAAAGATCGAAAGTTTAATGAGAGACGGTGTGAACTCTATATTCCTTTCTGTTTTTTTCTTATTTTTAATCTCTACCTACAGTACCAGTCCATATATGCATGGATATGAGGAATTATTTCATTTCACTATTCCCAGGATAGGGTTGAGTGCTCGTATCTATCTCTAGTCACCCGCTGCGGGATCTGCAAACCTCCCAGCAGCCGAACTTTGATGTTCTGCATGGGTTACCACCTTAGTACTCTATTGTACTACTTTGCTCGTACTTGAGGTCGATTGTTCCGAGGGTTTGGTAGTTCCTTTTCTTTCCCCCCTTTGCCCCTTCTCTATAATTTATATATTAGTTTCAACGAACGTCTCATTGCACCCTCCATACAAAAAGTAATAAACACGGAATCCTACCACACTTAGGTCAATACATGATAGCTAAATGATGGCACTTCACTCCCCATGACTTGGTCTGTTGAAAAGGACAACCCAAGAAGAATCCGTTATGCATTGCTGTTGCTCGGCGTTCGGAACGGGTGCTCACACGTATGTAGGCGGCTGGAAGCTGGCGGTGGGTACGTACCGTACTGTACACTGTATGTACACTTGATGACTGGACGGGCTGCCAGTCATGTATCTTTTTATCAATTCCTGGACTGTGTGTCCCTCATCGGCGATACCAATTTTGAGGATAACTTAAACCGGCAGACCGATTCGTGCCGGTTGTGGTACCGGTAAGTGTTGCACCGACTGCAGTCAACATAACAGTTCTTCGAGTTTCATCTGCTCCACTGCCTCGATATTTACGCCCTTAATTTACTCACCAATATCAAAGAAGCCTATAAGGTGCAAGAGGAAACGCATCCGGTTGGGTAGGTAGCGAATGGCAACGTTTGGATCACTATTATCCAATTCTACCGCGGCAGGCGTCTAAAGTCCCCGGAATAGTCATTGTTATGCGTTGTGTTTCTGTCCCTGTCCGACAAGGCATTTTATTCGAAGTTCCTCAAGCTCAAAAAAGATATAACACTCACAATCAACTCATTCGGTCCCCTGGCGAATCTAACATTAAGAGGGGAGGGGAAAAACGTTTGCAGTTGGATCGATTCAGTAGAGTACATTGAAATTGGGCTACATGTAACCACACGCACAACGCCTGTACTAGAGTGGGAAAGCAAGCAAAGGGTAGGGTACCCGTCCAACTGCCAACGGCCCCCCGCCACACAACAAAGGTTTCCCATAACGGTTCCGGGTATCACCCCAGGTCCCCTTTGCGAGCAGCTCTTTCTTGACTCTACCGGACTCTACTACGGTAGTACATCCCAACTCTTTCCCTACCCTACATAAGCTTGCCAACAAGGCAATTCGCAAAATAAGACCTTTTTCACCTATTCACAGGAGGTGTTCCGATCGCGTTTATTACGATACTTTTTCCTAGAAGGAGTCTCGGCAAAGATCGGTGTGATCTCGGGGGCGTTGGTCCCCCCGGATGCGCGCCTCCTAAAATGATGCCTGTCAAAATGGAAAAGAAAAGAAAGGAGAACCCTTTCCCATGCTCGCATGCTCTTGGGCAATGTCATCCACTCGTCCGTCTTGTATTCGGGGTTCGTTAATTTGCGGTGAAAGCCATTATAGATACTTGTCTCGGAACACCCTAACACTCTGCGGAAAAATTACTTGTGGCTTTGGGCTCCCCCAGTGGACCTGTTATTAAATGTACAAACTAACCTGCTGGCCAGCCAGTCAAACAACTTTTCTCTCGTTTCGTTATTCCAATTGACCCTTTTACATTTTATTTTCAAGGGAAAGGGGGGGTGAGGGGGGTGGCGGCCACAAAATAAATGGGGAAAAGAATGAGCGAAACGGCTAAAGGATCGCCCTCTGTATCATGGGAGTAGAGAGAAAGGAAAAGAGGGCGGTGTGTGAGAGTCTTGATTCGGTGGAACCTTGCGAACTTGGGCGTTAGGGTACAATACAGCCTGGGGCGCATATTCTTGGTCCAACTATCTGCTCTTCGTTGGCTTCCGACCTGCTTGCTAGTACAAAAAGTTGCGTCAAATAGAAAGGCCCGGTGCCTCTTTTCCTTCTTTTCCATCTACCATACACACGCCTTTCTGCTATGCTACCCCTTCTCCCTTGGGGGAGCCGAAATCACCTTCGCCGCCTAGCTGACGGACAGACAGAATAGGTAGCGTAAGATATCGTTTTGTATGTAGTATTTTGGCTCGTGGTCCGTTCAGGGCTTGGTTTGTCGCGGCTTCTGAGTGGTGCACCAGTGTATAGGGAGTGTGCGTATGTGTATGTATGTATTATGTATGTGTATGTATGTATGTATGTATGAATGGCCCCCCACATGAGGCTTTTCATGTATTCTGCTTTGGCAGAGAGGGCCAGGCCAGCCAGCTAATCAGCAAGGAGAGGCCAGGAGGGGGAGAGTAAAGGTAGGAAAGCCAATGTTTCGCAGATGTCGCCTTGTATCCCATCTACATCTTTGGCGGAGAAAAGTAAAAGCAGGGCAGGAATCAGATAATTGGAAACCTTGAAGAGGGTGAGTAAATCGACCATTTATGGATGACCGGTATAGGTATAGACCTTTCTAGTTATGATAGCTACCAATACTGTGAACCTCTGATATGGCCAAAGGCTCCTGAGGGACACGCCCCGTGATATCGTGGATGGGTTCGCTCTGCTGTATCTAGTATCTTACCTCCGCCATTCTCATAGTAACCAGACGCTGCACTGTGTCTCCGTCAGAGAACCGAAATACTGGATCAACAACAGGACAATAACAATCCACAAAAAAGGAAGAAGAGAGCAGGCAAATACAGATAAAATGAATAATTACTAAAAACGGGCCGGTACCGCGAACTCGGGATCCTTCTGAATGTGTATATAAGATAGGACATGATTCCCTCTCCCCACAAACGCAGCCATAAGCAATCTTGAAGTCATCAATCATTTATTTGCATTTTTCCCACAGAAAACGACTCTCTTGGACAGCTCTTCAATTTCCGCCTATTTACACATCCCCTTCTTCCCCCCGCTCTTGCGATAAGGCCCTCTCCTCATTATCCCCCGTTCTCTTGCATTTCGACAGAGCTCCGTTTTTTTACCGTTAGGACCTCCGAGGTCTTTTTTTCACTTAGCCCTTTCCTAAACCTGCGCCCCGTGCTCACGCTAAGGAACTCCGGACACAAGAAGCTCAACCTATCAACGAGCTTCGCCCATCTCACTCGCCTGGAGCCCCACTCCGCACCTCCAGCTCCTGGCCAGCATCTGTGCTTCCCGGGCGATCTGCTGGAATCCTTGCTGCTCCTTCCCCTGACTGCGACAATCCGTGATTCCTTTATTCCAGGCTCCCTATCTATAAAGTTCGCTCTTGCACTTTTCCTCGCCCTTTTGCGAAAGATCAAACTTGCACACACACACCCTTCTTTTGTTTTACTTTATTTCCCTTTCACGGCGAAGGGAATTGGAAGAAGGAGGAAGAGAGAGAGAGAGAAACTGCCGCTTTTTCCCCCTTTCTATTACTATAACGAAGAAGAAAGACGATACTCTCCGATAACGACTCTATAATCACATCTCGAGCCCTTACTCTTATCCGAAACCCCACAACCCACCAGCACCACCGCCTACCTACATATCTACCTACCTGCCTGCCTGCCTTCATACACAACATAGCCTACTCTCTGCACATTGCCTATACCTACCTACCGTGCCTGCCGTACCTTACCTTAGCCCCCCGTCAATCGTCAATCGCCAATCTTCCCATACAAACTCCCGCGCACACATTTCCAACAAACGAACCTCTTACGAGAACGCAAGGCGAATCACAATAACAACAAATACAACAATCAACAATACCAACCTTACAAACTTTACTCGCCCGCTCACTCGCTCGCCCAAAAGCCCATACTCCAACCTCCCCACCAACCAACCTACACAAACTCACCCCCCCCCTCCCCCAACACACAAAATTCCAACCATGTGCACACGATTCACGCATGTTTACACCTGTGGCCATTACATGGTGTCGACAGTCACATGTGCAAACTCTCGAACTGCGAACGGGAAATGCACTGTATATAAAGCGAAGGAAGTCGATCACGAGTACGACTGCGATACCTGTGAGGATGCGGCGGCGGCGGGTGAGGCCACGAACGCGTGATGTGGGCCGCTCCTCAGCCACCATCTCCACCCCCACCTCCCCCCACAGGCTACGGCCGTAGCAGTAGTAGCCATGGCCGAGCTTGGGGGTGCTGGGCGTGTATGGGGGTTGCGTGTGCTGTTGTTGTCCCTTTCCCCCCTTCCCCTTCGGGTTTTGGTTCTCGATTAAATAAAACTTGCGGTGTTTTTCGGCGCCTGGTGTTCTTGGTATGCTTTTACTTACTTAGCTATTTTTCATGTTTTCGCTTTTTCTTGTATGGTAACATTGAGGGCTAACTTGCCTTTCAATTTTTGCAGCGGGATCTATCTTTTTCACTTTTGTTAATTTTCATATTTCCTTGCTTGTCCCCTTTTCCCTTGGCCATGGCCAATGGTTGAAATTTCGAGCTGCTGTTCCCTTTTTGGGTCATTTTTTTCTTTTTCTTTGGATGGTTTGCCGTTTTTTGACTCTACTTTGTTTTCTTCTTCCCCCCGCCCTTTCCTCCCGTTAATTTGCCGAAGAATGGAAGAATGGAAGGAAGGAAAGAAAAAAAAGAAGGGAGGAAAGGGCGGGAGAGGGGTTCACCATCATTCTCGTGATCATCATCATAACCTAGGGCAGCCGGCGTATTTCTCATCACAACCACGTGCGTTTCTTTTTTGTCCATTTTCTTTTCTTTTTCCTTTCATTTCCTTATTTCACCACTTTGACAAACACTTCATTTTAGTTTCAATCTTCATGTATAAATGAGCTATTTGGAGGGTTTATATTTCTCACGATCGAAATGGTATTTTCAACTCTCAAATTATCATTGCCACCACCACCCATCCTTACGAGTGTGTTAAAGAAGTCCAAGTATGATATCAACCTGTCTATTTGTACACCCCTACGGACAACCTCGAAGAAAATCGGGGTCGAGCGGAGATTGCCATTGCGATATAAAAAAATGAAAAACCTCGGTCTAGGCTTCCCTTTCCCCGGCGAAACCTCATGGCGCAATCTGCTACGTAAAGTACAAAGCACGAGGCGTGATGCTATCCTGTAATGACCACACTGCCATGGTTAAGGGCCTGTCTGGCCCCGGTATACTAAAGTGCAATGACTCTGGAATGATACTTTTGTGGTGTGATACAGCTCTGGTCTGGTCCGGTCTGGCTTGGTCCGGACTCCCTTTCCTAAGACTAACTAGCTAACTATCTTGTGACACTTACTCCTGCTATCAGGACGACAAGGAGGACAATACACCACTACTCCAATAGCACAGGGCATCCTCCTAACAACAGCACTATTATATAATATCATGAAACCGGAGCTACAAGAAGCAAAAGCATGATACTAGCACATCTCAGTTCAGTAAGGAAACTCTCATATCACATCATCATCATAACATCATGACGAAATAAAGAGAGAGAGAAAAAGAAACCAATGAAAAATGATAAAAAAGAAATATAACAATATTGACGACGACGACAGAGCAAGTCCACCCCTTCCTTCCTGTATCATCAGAAAAAGGTAGATCATCACAAATTCCTCTAACTGTGCCATTTTTCCTTCTTTCCTTTTTTTCCTTTTCTTCTTTCTCCTGACATACTCCACCATCCATGCCCTCCACGTGCTAAAAAAAATAAAAAATCCCCCCGTAGATCTCCCACTTCCCTTCCCTTCCCTCCTCTACGAGTACTTCTCCTCCCCCCCTCTCTGTCCCTTTTTATGATATACGACAGTGCCTCTTCCATACATCTCACCCCACCCCTCCCCTCCCCCCCGCCGCCTGCGAGGGGGGGAGGGAAAAAAAAGGAAAGAAAGAGCAAGAAAAGCAAGAAAAAAAGGAAGGCCACAAAACAAAAAAACAAAAAAACAAAGAAACCCCCACTAACTGACATTACCACCGTCCGTCATGGCTGTCCTGCCTGCTTGCTTGCTTGTGATTTTTTTTTTCATCTGACGCTCGTGAACGCAGCTGCTATTGCATACGGGCCAGAAAAGTAAAAAAATGGGCCGGAGCCTCAGGATCTTAATTAGTAAGTAAGTATCGTATGCAATAGTAGCTGTGTTTACAAACGTCGGACGGTTACGAATAGTTTACTATAACTATATTTCTTCAGGAATCGAGTCTGTGTGTGGTATGGCAGTGGTGGTGGTGGTGGGAAGTTTATTATACCATTTGGAAGCGAGCGCTTGCTAAGTTTCCTCATTCCCTCCCCTCTCTTTCTCTCTCTCTCTCTCTCTCATCCCACCCTACGAACGAACGACCCCCCCCCACTCATCAACTCTCAATAATCCCCGTGAAGGGGAATGGGGGCTAAAACCTAATGTGCCGATATCATGCCCTGCTGGGGAAAAAACAATACGATGGGAGATCTACTGTATGTACTGGATTAAGCTGGTGTAGTATGTATCATAATATGTACGATCGTACTAGTGAGGTCTAGTGATCCCTTCCCCCACTGTCCTCCGGCTAGGGTAAGGTAAGGGAAATAAAAGGGGAGGGGAGGGAAAATCAAGACCAACTTACACACAAGTAAACAAACACGTCCTCACCCATACGGAAGCACATACATAACTTGTGTGCTCTCACACGGGGGGGAATACTGTATGTGGTTTTATGTGCAGTAGTACCTGCTGTGGAGATTGAAATGATTGAGAAGGGCGCTGGAACATTTGGAAGCCCACCCCCGTGTTTGGATTGAGGAGAGGAGGGGGAGGAGGAGGAGAAGAAGATAGTCATTGCGGTATGAATAATAGAAGGAAAGAAGGAGAAGCCAGTTCTACTTGTATTGATCGGCTGTCTGAGTGTAGTTTTTTCTTTTCTTTTCTCCCCTCCCCGGTCGATGACCTGAGGCGCTTGTGTGTGTGTCCACGGAACAATCAACGGGTGGGCGTTTCAGCGATGTTTAGTGTGTTGCGAATGTCAGAGAGTGTTATAGAAGTAGAGCACAGCTGAGAGATATCGTGAATACTTTTTTCCATCCCAGATAATATCCATTCCGAGCATTGGAATGGGTAATTGTCAGGTAGCTCACTCAGTAAGTTAAGCAACTAACCATACACTTGCGGAAGGATAGATAATATGAAAGACGACAGTAGACCGTAACAATCGGACTCCAAAGGCTTAAACACCCCCTTCTCCTTCATCGGAGTATACTTCCTCCTGCCTTTGCCAGTTAGTCAGTCGTCGTACTCGTAGCGCTACGGTCCGAGGTATCCTAACAGTACCCGGGTAGAGTGCTATACGCAGAATCTTGCCCAGCTTAACCCACCTCTTCGCAAGGGACAAAAACAAAAACCAGCCCGGAACAAAACGTCACTACGCCCGTTTTACCGAAGGAGAGCAAGGGAAAGGAAAAAGAAAAAAAATCCACTCACAGGCGAATCAATCAAACGGTTCAAAACCCGATGTCGTCAACTTCCTGTAGGGTACAAGTAGCTTGCTAATCAGGTTAGTTTAAAAAAAATATAGGGAGCGACGTTGCAAGAGCCGAGCTGCATGCATGAATTTTAAATCAGCTGATGATAAGGGCAGCAAATTGATTTTGTGGTGGTGGTGGTGGGTTGGCTATCGTTTTTATTTTCCCCGATCGCTAGGAGGGAGGAAGGGAAGGATAGCCTTGTCTCTTTTTTTTTCCCGTTTATTGGAGTAGTGCACTTACCCGAGCTTGTTTAAGTAATTATCGTAGCGATGAGGAGGAGGGGTTCTTGTTTTGAGAGGAGGAGGAGAATGGTATGATACTACAATTACACTTTGATTTATTGTCTATGCGTGGCTCTTTCATATCTCCCTTTTTGGAGTCGCCGGTGCTGCACTGTATAGTACTGCACTGTTGCGGTATAGTGGGTAAAGACCGAAAGCATACAGTAGCATATGCCATGTAGGGTAGTGTAAACGTCGCACGACATTTTCTTCCTCTTCTTCCTGTTCCTGGGTTCATCACCCCATTGCAGTAACATATTAACACCAAAAACAGTCAGCTCTAAATGTGTAGACCAAAAACGGTGGACAAAAATAAAGAACGAATTGGCTCGGGTTAGGCTTCAAAAAGGGGAAAGCTGTGCTCGAGTACTGTAAATGGCCCTTTTTTTCCTCCACTCCGTAAGAGGGTACTTTTCAGCTGGATCAATCCTTGAAGAAGACAGCGGACCTTTACAAAAGAGGAGGATTTTCTGCAAGGTGAGGGCTTCAAGTTGGCAAGTAAAAAAAGTGCACATACTCAAGTACATTCAAGTGCATACGTACATAACCCCGGGCTCGGAGGGCCTTGGGTCTTTTCGGTCAATTGAGGTGCTTGTGGGGGAACGAAGAGAGAAAAAAAGAAAAATTCGTCCATCGCGACCGCCACGACTCCTCCCCGAGGGTCGAATGGGCTGCGCGGCTGTTTAGCCGGCGGGGCACATCAGGCACACCGACAGCTAGCAGTTCTCGGCGTCAAGTTGGGCGCGTAGGCCGCGTGATAGGAAACACCCGCGCCTGTCGCTTGCTATTGCTCACTACTCAAATATGATTAGGCAAGTCTGAGATGGGGGGGTAGAAGAAACTGTGAACAAGCAATGAGACAGTATGGTGTCATATATGCGACACGGGCCTATTCTGCTAACAGTTGCCCTCCAAATCGAGTCTCTTGATCCGCAAGATGCCAGATCGCAATTCTATCCGCGCGACCAGAGCGACAAAAGAGCCACTTTGTTATGGATAAAAGAGGCGCTACCCACACACCGCACTTGGAGTAGTTACTTATCCCCACTCTAGAGCGCTGTAAGTGGAAACACCGTTTGTGAATGCGGCAGCTGGATGGAGCCTCCAACCTACATTTCGATCATGCTGTACCTGCTGCCGGCAGTCTCAATTGATCGCCGAATTATTGTCTTGTCTGTCTGACAAAAGTTTTGTATCTTCCTTCAGATCCCTTCCACCACCACTACCACCACACCTTTGAATAAATTGCATTCAATTTTCTCTTCCAAAAGTTACCGGTGCACACACACACACGGTAGTGTACAACATGACGTCTCCATAGTGTTGCAATTCCGTCCGGGTATGGGATTGGAAAAAAAAACTTTTTCCAAACCCATGTCCGATCTTCGTTGCACCACGAAATCGTGCGGACTCTCAAGCCTCAAGCAATGTATGCAGGGAAGAGCGGGGTAAATGGAGCCGCAATCAAGATCCGGTCAGCGCTTCCGGGGCAACCATATTGAGATCCCGATTAGAAACAAAGTGTGGTCGTGAATGTGGAAACTACTTGAGGTACATTTTTCCCCCCTTCTCTCTGCCCCCCCGTTATTCCCTTTTCCATTTTTTATATCGTGGTCTCTGGGGTTGTCGATGTTGGCCTGCTTCTAAATCTCATTGGAAAAGGGAGTATCATGTGCCGAGAAGGTAATTGGAAAGATATGACGGAACTTCCCGACATCACATGGGCGGCCATCGCGAGTACCGTAAATATCCCCTTACTAGCAACGGTGCTGTACAGTACACCATTCATAAGGAGCATTCCACCCTATGATGCAAAGGGGAGGGATGAACGAAAGAAGAAGAAAAAGGAGTTAAATCCTGGCAACAGCTGGGAGTGCATTGAATTCAAAACGGAGATAGGTTCCCTGGTTCGCTACCAGTGCAATCACGGTTGATAGAGGAGGATGGGCAGGAAGAGTGTGATTTTTTCACTTTCCCACCCTCCCGGCTCGTTGAAAACGCAACTTGCTTTGCGGGAAAAAAACAACCTTTTCCTTGTGTTGTTGCTTCTGGAGCCATTGCCATATGTAGTTTCCAATAAGTAGGCCACATACCCTTTCCGCACCAATGGGCCTCTTGAATGAATTCAGTATATCCCCTTACTTTGAACTTCCGTGCCATATCGGCAATCTAAAGCCTGAGCCTTGATTCTCACGTGACAAGTGAAACTATCTGTTGTCGTTGCTTAAACTTCGCCGAATGTCTGATGCCAGAGACTGGTGGCATCTTGTTCAGGAGGGGGTCTAGGACGCATGTGATTCCTACTTCGAGTGATACTTGGAGAATCGAGATGGCAATGAGGTGGGCAAGCCATCTACCGGACCCGAAGAGACTAAGAATTAGCTTGTCGTTTTAGGAGGGAAAAAAGCCTCAAAAAAAACAAAAGAAGCTCGGACCATGTCTGTTTTTTCCTTTTTTCTTTTCGGTGCGGGGTTATGAACGTTCAACAATATCTATGCATCTAAGATCGGGGAATAGGGATGGGTAATAATCGGCACAATTCTCTTTAAGAGAAGGCTCGCGTTTTACGCCCGGTGCAAAACACAACGTCAGAAAGGCTGATAGGGGGAGGCATAGTTTCCTGGTAGAGTGAGATAGCCGGCTCCGTAGCGTATTCTCTGTACTCGAGTACTGGCCGGTAATGCCGTCGGTGGGCAACAATCGACAACAGTCCAATATAGATTTCTAGATTTCCAAATACCGGGCTGGCATTGGCCACCAGTGTGAAACATCTGCCCCAGGGCCCCGCGGACAGTCAAGAGTTGCCGAGAATCGGAAGTGGATGATTCACTCCTCGGTTGTGATGGAGATACTGCTAGGTATTCGTTAGAGTAATGTGCAATGCAATACTGGTTCCGCGCAAGCTCTACCATGACTTTAGGGTTCCGCATAAACCAGCCTTCCGGACGCGCTTGAAAGAGAGCTTAGAAGTTAGTACCCTTCTCCCACGAGTGACCGTTCATGAATCCTTTTGTGATGGTATCGCTGCTATTTGCGTATTCCTACAAAAAGTGGGCCGAGGCTTATATAAACTGCCCCTTGATTTCTAGCTTCCTCTCCACAGATTATGTGTGGCCTTTCCACCTCTTTTAATAAGGAACAACTGCACACCGATTTTCTAGACGAGTGCTAGCATGGCTGTCCCCAAGGCTATTTCCTAACCAGCTCGACTGCTTATGTAGTTGGTAAGCTGTGCGACCCTGCTCGGCGCAAGCGTTTTGCCAACAATCGGTGATGAGCGAATGGGAAGCAAGAGGGGGCTCGGATCGCCTCTTCTAACTTCCTAAGTTGGTACCTATCCTGGATGCATAATTTGAGCCCGGACAGGTATTAGTGATGGGCCGACCTATTTTCTGAGGAAGGGTGTTGACCAGCTGGCACCGCATTTGGTTGCGCCGATATCAGATTGTGTGATTTTTAGCTAAATAATCCTCCCCAAGTTGCAGGCGGCAAGCTCCCAACCCTGCGCTGGCAGTGGATTTTACCCCACTTGAGAGAGCATCTATCACTCGATCTAGGGGCTCAGGTGGCAATTGACACCGCAACCTTGGGCCTCTCAGGTTTCGATTTTGGGAATACTTATGCGTTAAGAGTGAGCACCCTTAAATCACTAGCGGTTCGATGTCGATTTTCCTCGCCCAACACTCGTGGGATTTCTCGTCGGTCTGTATGGGGCTAAATCCAGTGCAAGGCTGTCAGCGATCATATGATGTCACTCGATCCGTGCAATCCACGGAAGAGCCTGTTGGAATCCGGTGTAATCACAGGGGAATATCAAATATAATGGGCCCTCAAAAGACACCCAATGCCCTCTATGAAGCCTGCCTCCACAGCAGGGTGTAATTGCCCTTGCACCTGGTGCTTTTCAGCCTAGCCTCCAAACTTAGTTTCCCAGTGTACTTTTTGGGAAAGTGCTCGCGGCGAGCCCACAAATCGCACGATCATGCAAGAAATGTATCGATGAGGTGGCTGAGGCTGGGCCCGCAGTGAATGCAGCTCAGATCCAAAAGCTGGAGTAGTGGCATCATGCTGCTTGCCGCTCGTTCACATCATTGGCTCTGACAATTCATCTTTGAAATTGCACAACTGGCACTGATTGCTCCCTTTAAATTGACCAATCCCTCAGTTATTTTTCCGGTAGGCTCCGGCAACCTACAGGAACGCAACCCTCTCACGCCAACCACACTCATAGGAACCATGTAGAGGAAAAAGCAAGTCAAATTATTTGCAATCTATATGGTTCTTACCAGGAGGGGGCGGACGGTTTTGGATGGCACGAGGGTCGAGAGAGCATGATGATGCTATACCTAGGTGCTTTTGAAGGGTTGTTCTCTGGTTCCCAGCCCCTGCCAACTGTATGCTGAGGGAAACGAAGGCGGGACCTTTGTAAAAGGCAAGGCGCCCAATTACTGTCCTAAGCCGAGGGGTTCGCCGAGGATTTGGGCCCCGTCAACGAGCAACCGGCTAGGATGAATCCAGCTTCCCGCCTGGTTAATGTTAGGTAAAGTGAGCCCACCATCAAGAGTGCGAGTGATATAGTGTGATACCCGGAATGCTCCGGCATTGATCTCAGGAGTGCCGCGGGTTTGCGAATGCAGATCATAGCCGGTGGCAATAATTGGGGGGTTTCATCTCGGCGAGGTAGCCACGAATATTTTAAGATCTCGTTATTAAGTGCTCACAACTATAAGGAGGACCGTGAAACGTGAGATCCTGGCCCGGGTGCGGAGACAGAGAGCGTCCCAAGCGCAACAAAGTTGTAATATAGCCCGGATCAGCTTAAGCACCGCAATTACGAGTGCGTTTACGAGACGGTTCGGACAGATTGACCAATTGTGTGATCTATTATGCTGCTAGGATTGAGTGGGGTGCATCACGGCTACCCAATTCTGATCCAGTGAGGGCTTGCGGCAATGCCTCCCACTTCTGGTAAGATACCCCCCTTTGCTTCTCCCATCACAATCTTTCTCTCACTTGGTTTAAAGGATAATTGGATTTTATGTTTGAGCACCGCTATCCGCTCAGCTAGCTCGAGACCTAGAATATAATGTTCTTATGTACCATAAAGCACGCGCAACCTTTCGGTATATCAGAAGCGACCACCCGGGTAGCCCCAGAAGGTCTTTGTCTCTGCTGCTAACCATAGCTTCTAAGACATAAAACCCAATCCTGGTATCTGTGGTAAAAATGCTCTGCGAAACATTTAGCAAAACACTTATGCTAATTTTCATGGAAGGATTCTATTACGGTACTTTTATGATATCTGTCGGAGAGACTCGGGGGGTAACACATAGCAGATCTGGTTATGCACCTCACCGTAACGAACCCCATTAAGTCCTAGTATACCGCACGGAAACACAAATCCAATCACTTCCAACAATCGCCATCCTGGTCGTACCCAATCAACTTCAGGTCTATTCCCAAAGTTTTCAGCATTACCCCCATTGTAAAATCCTATCGGGCTTAGTCATCGCACCAACATAAGGAACACAATGAGGGTACTGTATACCTCATCTTCTTCGCCACCTTTTTCATAAGCAGTCTGCCTTTCATCATCGTCCCAGTCTCTTTTCCTAATTAATTCCCTCCAACCTCCAGGGCCAGCATTCGCTACCCTCTGACTAGTTATCTCGTATAATGCGTCTGCTGCACGCCTGGATGCCGTCCTCCATGTCTCTATCAACGTTTGCAATTTCTCTTCGCCGTGCCCGTCGGCCGCCGTCTCGATGTTCAGAGCCTGTTTTGCAGTGTCCAACAAGGCCTCCTTCTCCCGTAACTTCGCTTCTAAGGTTGACTGCTGCTTATACAGCTCTGCTAACTCAGGGTTTTGAGGGGTCGACGAAGTCTGCCTGGTGGTAAACAAACGGCTCGGACGGCGACGATTTGTAGCTATTAGTGCATTAGCAGCCGGAGAGGTAGGAGAGCCTGCTGATGAGGCAATTGATTTCGTAGGAGAAGGGGTTGTAGCAGCCGAACGAGGTTTGGAGAGCAGTGGTGAGCGGAAGGGTTTTGAGAGTGTGTTTGTTGCTACACTGAGCCGACGGCGTTTCGCTTCTCGAACATCTGAAGCTGTAGAGCCTTTTGGCATAACAGGGCTATTTGACATAGAGGACTTTGCTGGTGAATCAGGCATTTGAGCTGAGTTGTCAAGCTGGCTCTGGAGCTTGGGTGTTGAGGTGTTTGCTCCAGTTGTCTTGCCGGGTGTTGCGAAGGATCTATGCCAAGAATAACTTATCGATAAGGGTAGCCTAAGACAGACAGTCTTGGCGCTATTTCTGCGAGACCCAGACACAAACCCACGTGACGGGAGCCATCCGGCCCCGACACCAAACAGTCTTTCTTCTTTAAAAACCTCCGATTTGCCCAAGATGAGGTGGCCCGACGTACGTGCCGGGTAAGGCAGTGTCTCCTAGGGCCAATGATAGCCGGGGCTGCATGAGATGGAAACTACCATCACCTACTCGAGTATCCGAATTCCTTTTGTTTGGGGCAAACACTCAGTGACTGGACACTCCGCCTGTTTACTACTAGCTCCTCAAGGGCTCAGCAGGTAGGCAACTTCGGCCGGTGGGAAGACTTTATGGCGGTCTTTCGTATGATTTTTTTACTGGTATCTTACGGTACAAAGCTAAGAGCTGGCTGCGTCTAGAGGCAAATAGGCCTCAAAACGGGTGGCTTACTACCAGCGGGGAAGCTTCAGTGGGCCCGGGGGGGTGGGAGGTACTCGGATCTCTGCCGGTTGCTTCGGAAGGCATTGCGGTATTATTCTAAACCTCAAGACTGATAGTGTGGGGAATTACTGGGGTCCAGCGTTGTGCTTTCTTATCAAATTCTTCTATTCCCCCTACGGTAATTCTCCCCCTTCCCGGTACGTGCTGCATACAGTCCACAAAAATATCCGTTCCACCTAAACATCCCCCGGGGTGACCAGAACCCGGAACTGCAGTAGACAACTTCCCTTAGATAGGGATTTCCAAAATCTCAAAATCTAGCCACCAACTTCAATTTAATATATTACTCTAGTTGTGCTGACCCGGCGTTGATCAACACCCCTAGCACAGTATTTTCACCTCTATGGGTATACCTGGTAAATTTTCAACATCCAGCGAGTTATCATTGCAATTTTCATCGGCACCTTTTCAGTGAAAACATCTAGCCAACAGAAAACTAGATTTGTTTCTAGCGTCTAGGGGAAGTCATCCGGTATGCACGAAAGGAAGGCCAATCTTCAGTCATCGGTTATCACTCGCTCAATAATCAGGTCCGAACCCCGAGCTCACACTGAATACAATGCGACAGGTGCGGTAACCTACAGTTAGCCCACAAGACCCCAGGCCAGCATAAAAAACGGCTCGGGCCTTAGTTATGGGCAAGGGTTATGCATGATATTTGGAGGAGACCATCTACGATCGGGCAAAAAAGAAAACCCCCAGTCTGACCTTTTTAAACAGGATTAGGAGCTGTTTAGCATGCTAAAGTTTGCGAGGTTAGCTGTATTTGGTATATAGTACGTTGTCTAAAATGCAGGATTTGCAAACCTTATAAAATTTAATGCAGTTTGAAAACGTGGCAATTTAGGATTCAAGATTATTTTTTTAAAAAAAAACCAGCGCCAGCGGCTTGCATATCTCAGAGCCCGCTGAGCTGCTTTGACCACAACACAATATCATTATTTTCCCCACTCTAGTTCAGAGTCTAAGCCCAAATAGCCGTAGATATTTTTTTACCTTACAAAAGTTCCTTCAGGTGTTTAGAAATGTATACCTTACAAAGGTGGCGTACCAAACGGCTCCTTAGCCACCAGCATTATGAATGATAGCTTCAACTTGACTTCAAGTCGTGGGGTGGAATGCAGGATCACCCGGGCCCAAAACTCAAGATGGGAAATACCTTTTTCCGGCATTGTATGATACCTCCCAACTATAATTTACAATGTGGTATCCACGGTGCACAGCGCCATAGCCCACAGCATTACCCAAGAACTGCCTTACAATTCCTTCCATTTTGACCTTATAAGTGCTAGCCCTAGTACCTCGGGGAGCTCGAATGAGTAAATTCCTTCTACAAAATATTATATTGATGATAATAATATTACTACTATAATATTAAGGTCTGATCTTACACAAGCAAGCCCCCAAAACAGCAAACCCAAGGTATAACTTTGAGTTGAACACTTCGCCAACCCCCCCTTCCTCCCTAGTTAATCGCCTGGACGAAACCTCACTCGGAGCAGATGCTTCCTCAGGGGTGGGATATACTTCTGACTTCCGGAGAAGCGCCTACCTAATCATCCTTGAATGCATCACCATCTGTTACATACAGATAGAAGCCAATTTTCCATACACCCTGACAAAACAGCCCTGTTACAGGTTACGGGGCCTCACGGAGATCCACCGATTTATTTTACCTACCACCATAGGAGCTCCAATAATTGAACCATGCGCCGTCAAGACACTCTAGGGGACGGGGGGGAAAGAAAGGAAAAAAAACAAACAGGACCAGACCTTACGATAGGTGACGGCTCGGCACACACACCGCAGGAAGCTTGGCCATTTGAGATTCTACTATAATACCCTGGGAGAAGTGAAGCTTTCTTTCTTTTAAGATCTCATATGAAAATTTGTGCACCACCAGATAAAGCAGAGGGGCTCCCCCCAGCAGTGTCGTAGCTTTAGTATCATTACCCAAAGTATCCCTACACAAGGAAACTTTCTATCTAAGCATTCTGGTCCTGTTCAACCAAGCCGCAAACACGCCACCAAGGCTCGTAAAGACGAATCAAACAGTGCGCCCAATTTTTGCTCGGAGAGAGGGCGAGAAGTTGGAGAAGCTTTATTGAGGATTTCAAGCTATTATATCATGACTTAACCAAGAGACACAGGCTGTGGCAGGCTTTTGACAAACTATTTTAAAAAGGATACCTCTCCCGTTAACCACACAGGGGCTAATTCGCTCCCAGCTACCCTACCGACTATGTATTTCACCAGGCGTTAGCGCGGAAACGAATGGTTATCCTGCTATGATAGTGGTTTGGATTCTTCCGTCCGAGTTTATAGTTTCAGGACAGCGGTCTATGTTATTTCTCACTGATCAAAATATTACAGAAGCAGATGTATTCTCAACGGAAGAGAATTTATGGGCATTGGTCACTGGTTGGCGAAACAAGATCCTTTCAATTTAGAGGCCAATGGCAGACGGAATGACAATGATAAAAAAGTGCTGGTTCGGGCGAGAATGGGATAAAGGATCTGGGCAGACACCTGTACGTTGGTGAGTATAACATAAGGGTACTGTACTGTGCTACAATACCAACATGGCTCGAGCGTGTAGTTCATATCCTACTGTATAGGAGTAGTGAGCGCACAAAGCACCATTTCTATTCAAAATTCAAGAGAATCTCACTAATGGCGACGCCCGAGGAGCAAAAAATGTCTGCATTGAAATCCGCCAACAACTTAGGGAGATATACACCACCCTTCCCATCGATCTTGAAATCCAGCTTTCAGTGGGATAACTGCTTGTTCCCAAGTTGAGAATCTATGAAATACCCGGCTGGAGATGTCAAGAACCAATTATCGCCGGCCACAATAAGCAGGAGTTCGACTTACACTCCGAACAAGTCATGCAAGACAGAATTAAAAAAAATCTCGGCCTATAAGGACTAGGAGATTGGAGAACCTAGCCTCATCAATCGAGCTATGAGGCTTACCAATTCTTCTGTGAGGCGCTAGAATCTGACTCCAAACCTTGAGATTGGTGATCGGTGGTGTAACAGAAAAAAAGGAAAAAATCTTGTTTACCTTCTTCGTCCTGCAAAAGCAGCTGTAGGACCTAAAAGCCATAGACATTTCTACCATGTCCTCTCCCCCCCCGCATGCTATGCTCTCCCTATTCACTACTCTGTAACACACATCGCTTTTTTAAGCAAAGGGAGGTACAGATAGTGTAGTGCCTGGCGAAAGACATAAGACTGGCAGATGCCAGACAGCCAAGATAAACACATACTGTTGAAATAAGATCTGCACGATACTATAACTACCAACTTGGTACTCGTATCTTGGCATCTGATTGGGTTATTAGATGAACAGATCGCACTTCTCAAACTCGTAGTATTATACTACCTAGTACATAAGATTACTGGCTCATTATAATCCCGTTCAGGGAATTGCGACCGGCTTCAAAAGTCAGCGTTACGAGTGTATGGCAGATAGGCTACCCGAGAGTGGCACAAGTCATACCAATGGTTTTCTCTTACGGTAAACCCCCCCCCCCCTAGATCTCGCTACAAGAGCTGTAGCGTAAATTTACAGCCCAACTAGTAACGGGCACTGGTTTTGTGGAGGGTCACAAAATGTGACTCGTACAATCTACCACGCTATCCTGTCCTCAGAGAAGTTAGAGGGGCACTATTAACTACAGTACTGTACTGTACAAGTGATATACCATGACTGAACTCAAGTTGTCGGATTAGAGCCACCTTCCTCTCGCTACCTTACAATCCGGCGACCCGAGTACCACCCTATCTATCAACTCCGAGAACATTCATGTCCGCCAATCCGACCCGCCCCAAGCAAAGTAAAAAGAGAGGGCCGATAACAAAATAAACCAACAGTACTCCACCAGACCGCCCTACCGTCGAGAAAGCGAGTGAAAAAGTTGGACAAGAAAGCCTCCTGAACAAAAAAAAAAGTAAAAAAGTAAAAAAGTAAAAAATCCCAATCCAACCAGGCGATTCGGCTTCCCCCAGGTTCAGGCCAATGATTCGTACGGCGACCCCGAGCCCCTCCTCGGGAGTTCTCACCCCACCACAAAAAAGTAAATTTTAGCAACACTTTAGGTAGCCAGAATGCTATAGCCTATACTCATAACCCTGCATTAATCCTCCTCGGCAACCCCCTCTTTCTCCTTCTCCACCAGTCCCTCCAAGCCGCCAAATATAGAGCTCTTGGGCAAGCGCGTGAGACCCTCTTCGAAGACAGGACCAATAGAGTCCATCCACTTCTTTCGGCGCTCCATGAGGGTTCTTGCGGCCTCGCCGATACCGACGCGAGCTTGAGCGACGCCAACACCATTGGGAACCACCTTCTTCTTTTTGGTAGCCTTCATGTTGCGAGTGCGTTTCGAGTAAGCTTGCTCAACCTGCCGTAGAGTGAGTTTCAATTCATTAGCCAAGTACCTCCCGAAACACAAAGTTAAGGGCAGAATAAAAGGAGGGGGAAGAGTATTTTGTCTCTCCGGAATAGAGCAAGGCTTGAGTGATGACAAACCCGTCGGATTTCTCCGAAGAAGATATTGGGTATGGTGGGCATCTTGGGGAATTCTTGAGGATTTTTTCTTGAGGTTCGAAGAAATGGACTCTTTATTAACCTGCTTGTCTAGATCATCAAGAATGGTGGCATATTCTTGATACGCCAATTGCTCCTTCAGAATTTCTGCAATACGGGCCTTTCGTGCCCCGTTTAACGCGGCCTGTTCGCGGAGCTGAGCTTGCAGCATGCGTAGACGGGCCGAGACATCATCATCTTCTCGAGACTTCCAGTCTGGCTCAGTGTTGGGGCCAAGAAGTCCTATGTATGCCATTTCGCGTTGGATCCGCTCCTCTAATGTCTGATAGTCAGACTTACCAACGGGCACCTTCCAGCCAGGTTGTGTCGATTCCGGCATGGTCGATGCAGTGACCACCTGTGGAGTTGATTCACCGTTGGCCTGAGTTTGCGAGGATGATGAAGCATCGCCATCTCCCACCGACGCATCTGGATTGGGTTCCTCCGGAATAATGGCCGCTATGACCCTTGATAGCAAGGGCCCGCAAGAGATAACGTCATCCTTCTCCAATATATCATCAGTGAGGTTATCTGGGTTTCCTTTTGGGGCATTGGGGTTTCTGGGTCCGTTGGTAGACGCTAATGGGGACGCAAAGCCATTATCCTCTGCAGCCCATGCCTCTGCGTATGGAATTCCCAAGGCGGGAATGATATAGGGTGTCGACCGATTACCCCTCTCCCGCAAAAAACCCAGATCCTCTTCCGAAAATGGTCTGAAATAGGGCTCTACGAAGGTGTTAAAGGTGTTCATGGCAACCTGGTTAAAGGGCTTTGGATTCGAAAAGTCCGCGTCTGGAGGGTCCCCAGGCCCAAGGTCTGTTAAGTCTACCTCGGGGAATCTCGTGACCGAATAAGCATTCGCCTTCTCTTCGTATGTGGATTCATCCGTAACCGCGGGGATTTCATATACAGTCGGATCGTTTTCAAGTGTTTCCAGTACGGGGAAAGGAGCTGCAGGTACAGGTTGATGCTCCTCCGAACTTCGAATCCGTGAAGGGGAGGTACTGGATTTGGTCGGCCTTTCGTCCGGAGGGCTCTCTGCTTTGCGCTTTTTTATCTTATCACCTAAGAAGCACAAGTTAGTAACCTCCTCTATGGACCGAAGGGTTCAACAGGTAAATGGGCCGCAAAGACTTGCGGACCTTTCACGACTGCCTCCGGGCCTTGAGTTGTCACTTGATGGGCACCAACGGCCGGTGGCCTCTTGCTGTCCGAGTCCCTCTCACCCTTATCCTTTTTTTTCCTATCCCTCTCTGCCTTAACCTTATCCCGTTCCTTGCGTTCCTCATCCTCGGCTGCCTTCCTCCGCTTTTCCTCTTGCTCGATTTGCGCTTGACGTTCTTTCTCTTCAACCTTTCTAACTTCAACTCTCGAAGATAGTTCTCTCATACTCTTCTCACAAGATTTGCTCCTCTGTTTCGCATTCGCGTTGAGCGATAACAGATCCGATTTTAGCGAAGACAGGTTGCCCGACGTAGGGATAGATGAGGTATCTGTTGTCGAACCATTTGTATATCTCTCAAGTATGTCTTCATAATTTGCGCGTAAAGTTGGTATCAGCTCAGAAGAAAGATGCGTCGTCTCCGAAAAGGCGCTGGTAGAGGCTGGAGTGGTGTTCCTACTCCTGGAGCGACGCTGCGAATTTCCAGCACCGCCGGGTCCGTTGGCTCGGGTCTTGCCCTTGCCTTTCCCACCTTTTCCCGGCATTGCTATATGCTTTCAGTAGTAGCGCGTTCGTCACAATGTCAGAAGGAGCGATAAGCGAGGGATAGGGTTTAGTAGCGACGAGAGGTAGTGAGGAGTTGGACAGCAACGAGTTTGTTCAAGTGGAGATGCCCAAATTTGCTATTTACTTTAAATGTTGGGGGAGGGGAAGGTTAAGTGATGCAATGAGCGAAAGAGGGAGAATAGAAAGAGGGGATGATGGGGATTTAGGTAGAGAGGTGAATGAAGCAATAGTTTCTAAATGGAGGTTCCGCTTCAGTGTTTACGGCCCCTACCTAGTGAGCTAATGCCAAGCCCATTTAATGCCAAGCCCTAGAGGCAGCGGCTCGTAGCAGAAAACTTTCCCAAGGCAAGCAGATTGGAAAAAGAAAAAGAGATTTCCCTTCTCCTTCGACTCCCATTGCCAACGTTCCAAAACCACTCTGCCAATACTAAACGCCCTTCGCCATCTCGCATCAATTCCCTTCGCCGACACGAGAATCGCCAAATAATGGCCTTCCTAATTCTCAGTGAGACCAGTGCTGGCTATGCTCTTTTCAAAGCGAAGGACAAGAAACTTCTCAAGAAAGATGACCTAGCCAAAGAGATGAGCACCCCCGAGGGAGCCGCTAGTTTGTAATTTCCCTAGCACTTGCACCTTTATCTCAACGTTTGACCAAAGCTTCTAACAAAGTTTTCCAGACTGAAATTGAAACAGTTTGCAAAGTTCGACAGTGCTGCAGCGGCTCTGGAGGAGGTATCATGTATTGTGGAGAATAAAGTCTCGCCTATGCTCTCCAGTCTATTAAACTCAGTCAAGGATGAAAAAAAGGCATCTCTCGTTGTTGCTGATCCAAAATTGGGTATGTTTTACTCTTCAATCGCTGCCCCGCCGCCCAAAAGTCACAATGTCGCTAACCGCAATGGTGGGGGTAGGAAATGCCATCAACAAACTTCCTGGATTGTCGTTTCGTCGAATAATTTCGGACTCCTCTACCAATGACCTATATCGAGCAATACGCGAGCACCTTACTGCATTGATTCCAGGCTTGACTCCTAACGATGTTTCCACTATGTCATTGGGTCTATCACACTCCCTGTCACGGCACAAGCTCAAGTTCAGTCCTGACAAGGTCGATACCATGATCGTGCAAGCAATCGCGCTTCTCGATGATCTTGACAAGGAGCTTAATATTTACGCTATGCGCGTCAAGGAGTGGTATGGGTGGCATTTCCCTGAGATGGGGAAAATTATCAACGATAACCTTGCCTATGCCAAGGTTATCAAGGTAATGGGCATGAGGACCTCTGCTGCTACAACAGATCTCGCGGAAATTCTTCCCGAGGAGATCGAATCTGCCCTTAAGGCAGCAGCAGAGGTTTCAATGGGGACCGAAATCGCAGCTGAGGATCTCAACAATATCACGCTACTCGCAGATCAGGTTATTTCCTTCACAGAGTACAGGCAACAGCTTTCCTCCTACCTCTCCGCTCGAATGACCGCCATTGCTCCCAACCTCACGGTCCTTGTTGGTGAACTTGTCGGTGCTCGTCTCATTGCACACGCGGGCTCCCTCATGAACCTTGCCAAGTCTCCTGCTTCAACTGTCCAGATTCTCGGTGCTGAAAAGGCCCTTTTTAGGGCTCTCAAAACCAAACATGATACCCCCAAGTATGGACTGATTTACCACGCATCCCTCATTGGGCAATCAACCGGGAAGAATAAAGGAAAAATTGCCCGCATGCTTGCTACCAAGACAGCCCTTGGTTTGAGGGTTGACGCTCTGACCGACGATAAAGATGAATCAGCGGCCTTGGGTCTGGAGATGAGAGCCATGATTGAGAACAGGGTTCGGAAACTTGAGGGCAAGCCGGCTGTTCCTCGCGGCAATGCCAACACAGCACCCATCGTTGGTTCGAGAGCACCTGGGAAGTGGGAGATAAAGGAGGCTAAAAAGTATAACCCTGACGCGGACACTGTTGCGGAAAATGCTCCGTCGGCCGCTCAAGCGGTAGCCGAGGCTGCTGTAAGGGCTATCGACCAAGATATTGTTATGGGCGATGGCGATGAAGGATCTGATAGCTGAAATCCCAGCTGATAGTAGTTAGGGTACGATAGTTTAGTTAGTTTGGGTCGCGACCGCTTTAGAAATCGTGACCGCTGTTTGTGGGTATTTCCTCTTGTGTGGGTTTTTCCTGTTTAGTTCGCTCTCTACCTGTATTTAGTCTAGAGCTAGCGGTAGAGAGCTCTATATGCTAAACATCTACATCCACATCGTCCTATGGTTCCGGAAGACTACAGGTGGACCGACTTTTCACATAAAATCCGTGACAATTTGGGGGGTAACGGCAACCGTAATGCTTGTAATTTGTCTTTGCATAACATGTTTTTACTGGTTATTCTTCACATAGGCGCATTCTTGAGTCTCTACTTCATGTTTCTTAAATGCTTTGTTTTCTTCTATTATATAGTTTATCTTATTGTTATCTTCCTTCCAGTAGACCCTCTTGTAAGTGAAACTACAAGCTTTATTTTAATTACTCTTTATTCATCTTAATCCATGTTTCAAAAACTCTGTATTTAATATACTGGAATAATGATTTGTCATCTTTAACCAATTGTGCCAAGACAAATCTCAAGCATGACGGTTTCAGTTACCCCAAAATTGTCACGAATTTTATGTGAAAAGTCGGTTCACCTCTAGTCTTCTGGAACCATACATCCACATCGTCATGAATACACCGAAGTGCTTTTCTCCTGTTCTACTCCTGAGGGGAATGAATTTTCCCAAGCTGGACGGAACAAATTTTCACATGTGGAGTAGGGGAATAACTGATCTTCTTCAAGGAAAAGGACTTTAGGATTTGATGATGAACATGAAGAATATTATGTTCTACCAGTGAGTGGAGCCACAAATTATCAAGTGTATTTGGTCCGGTTTGGGGCACGGCGGAGGTCCACAAGGTCACTAGAACTCTTCATTTGGGTATGATGGGAGCAATTGTCGTTATCTACTACAATTTAATATGACAAACAGCAAAGTTGATTTGTGATAGTCTCTACGAGAACTATGAGATTATGTGTTGGTTACAACATAAATTACTTGCAGAAGAAGCTATAAGATTGCACCCTTGGAGAAATCAGGAACTATCTCAAACTACAATACCTTAATAAAATCTGCCAACTACAGGATAAACATTCAATTTGTAAGTAAGTTGCTATTAGGATCATTTAAGGAGGATGAGAAGGAGGAGAAGAAAGCAAAGAAAGGAATAAGAAGTCAAGCATTTGATAATTTTATTCTTCAAGACAATGAGAAGGAAAACAATATTGATAACAAGAAGGAATTAAGTAAGAAAACCAAGAAAAAAGCATAGAAAGAAGATAAAATGTCCAAGTCATCAAGTGAAAAGAAATAAAAGATAGCAGACATTAAGGAAAGTGAAAGCATGAAAAGCAAGAAGAATAGGTGGAAATATAAGAAGAGAGGAAGAAAGAGTAATGCATAGTTACAGGTATACTATTAGTGTGATTATAATAAAGTAAAGCAAATTCACTCTTCTAATATACTTAATTGATCTTAAAAGTTATATTTGTTAAATTGTGCTAATTGTTGGGTATTTATCATATTTTGTTTCTATTTGATTTTTTCTTGAATTCTACTACTGTCTACATAGTGGTTATACTTAATAGAAAAAAATTGCATCTTATTTCAAACTTGTCTCAAAAGCTATTTTGTGATCTACTTTGCTAGAGTAACTACAACTTGAAATATATAAATGATAGAGATTTCAGTTAGTACTAGGATTCTACCTACATAGCAACTAGGGGAAAAAAAAAAAAACCTTTATTCTCCAATTATTTTCATTAATATTAGAAATACTAGTACAAAAATCTCGCTATAAGGTTTTCAAATATAGACAATCAGAATATTCATCCTTAATTTTATTATTGTTTTTATCTGTTATAGCAATTGTAAGATTCATTATTTGAAAAAGGATTCGTACTTTTCTCTAAAAATATAAAATTACAAATCTCTTCAGGAACGATATTGTAAAATAGACTCAAGGATAATACAAGTTTTATATATTCAGAGTGATCTAGTTTTATTTTACTTTATAATTAGTTTTAAAAGAAATGGAAGTTAAAAATGTAATAGAAAACTAGATATATAATATTATATCAATTTTGCTATATTAAAACTACAAACTTAGTTAACCTATTGACTTAATTTCTGGAAATCTACTATATTATAGTTATTTAAGTAAGTATAGAGTATTTGAAGTTAAAAAAATATATCTTTTATTGCCTTTACCCTGAATGGTAGGCTGAATAATATTATATTGTAAATAAAAACTTTTTCAATAGTACAATTTAAATAGCTAATTTGTTAAAATAAATTATACTTTATATATAAGTTTACCAGTATTAGTGTTTTATTGTAAATACTTAGTATATTTATTAGCTATGCATATCTTAATATATATATTATGATTTATAAAACATATTGCTTTTATGAATTAAAATACAATTAACTTATCATTTAAAAACTAACTGATATTTAAGAATATAGTTCCAGAAGGCAATACTCTATACTGACTTTCTGACAAAAAATCTAACAATTTTTCCTGTAACTCTAAGTGTAAAGCCTGCCAATTTTGTGAGTAATTTGTAGGTTTGGAAACCTATCACTGAAATATGAATTATATAATATCATACTATCAACCAAGACCTGTGAGAGAGATATTATCTGAATGTTATATAATACTTTTCTATATTTACAGCTTGTATATATTTGTAAGACTCTTAGATTATGTAATTTGGAAGTAAATAGTTGGTATTTGAATGTTAGGTTTCTAAACCTACCAATTGTGCAAAAGATTGCAAGGTATTACACTTGGCATTACAGGCAAAATTGTCACATTTTTTGTCAGAAAGTGAGTACAGAGTATAGCCTTCCAGAACCATACTCTAGTAAGTGCAACTTGATATTTTAGACTATTATATTATTTGATAACTGATTATTAATTAATATAATAGGCAATTAAATTTTTTAAATATTATTAAAATATAGCAAAAATGATTATATACCTGGCTATGATTAAAGCACAGAATATTCAAAAGAATATTTATTAAACTTCAAATTTGGTATTTATACTTAAATAGCGATAAGAAGGTAGATTTTAAAGATTTGAGTTAATAGATTGACTATATTTTTAGTTATAGTATGGTTCCTGCCATTCAAAAAGGGGACCTGATTTTCCGTTGTTTTCAAATTCTTAAGGCTCCACAACTACAAGCCTAATTGTAGAAGAAAAACCTATTTCTGAAAGAGAAGATAAAGAAGAATAA
>Ga0307509_10000220_pt1 | contig 91733 bp, 110 predicted proteins | sample 10_EM_MG_FD_202245 | JGI IMG/M metagenome (GOLD analysis project Ga0307509, IMG submission 202245) | Populus trichocarpa ectomycorrhiza microbial communities from riparian zone in the Pacific Northwest, United States - 10_EM | ecosystem: Host-associated > Plants > Roots > Unclassified | place...
GCAGGGAGAAGTCTTCTTACTGTTGATGGGGCAGAGGGTCTAGGGGTCTCAGCGACAGCCTCACCCTCATCTTCGGTTGTGTCCATGTCTCCTTCGGTAGGGACGGAGGGGGGGTGTTCCCGTGCGTAGGTTGTTTCATCAGCGGGAGGGAGACGGCTAGGCCTAGCTGGGCATGCAGGGTCAGTGGCGGGGTGGTCATCCCCACAGTTAGCACAGTGGGCGGGGGAGGCAGAGCAACAATTCGCAACAGGGCGAAGGTTGCCTTCCTTGGGACACGTGGGGTTGGGGCAGCGGTGCTCCGCCTTACGATGGTGGAGGGCACAAATCGAGCAGACAGGGTGATCGTATTTGCAGACAGGGGCTGTGTGGCCGTATCTTTGACAGTTGCCGCATCGAGTAGTCTTGTTGGCGGAGTGGGCGGTTTTGACCTCTCTCTTGCGAGACAGAAGGAAAATGTTAGGGCCCATCCTCTTGCCATCCTCAGGGCAGGTTGTGACAACAACCGAGGAGGCAAGTTTCAGAGAGCGGGCTTCAGGATCCGGGTTGAGGAAGCGGGCCGAGGTGATATCGATCCCCTTTGCGTTGAGTATGGCAGCCTTGAGGTACATGAAGAGACCCTCATTGTCCTCGGGGAGATAACGGAGGGGGAGGCCATGGATGGCAAATTGGTTCTCGTTGGGGGCGGGCCTGAACGGAAGCCACGGGGAGGAGCCGACTGGAAAAGATTTGTTTAGTCGTGCCGCCAAGGCACCGAAGAAGGGGGCGTAATCAGAGGCAGGCGTGGAGGGGGAGACCCCCAGGAGAGTCACTGTTCCATTCGAGTTGACTTTTGTTGTGAAAGAAAGGGGGAGGGCGCAGTTGGACGAGCGCAAGACCTCTGCGGCTATGTCGGAGAAGGTGGCGGCAATGGTTTCCCTGTCCGGGTGAGAGAGGGGGTCCTGTCTGGGAGCATAGAACCTTCTGGCAGCAGCCGGGAGGGTAGCGGGTCTGGAGGAGGAGGTGGAGGAGGAGGAGGTCGGTTGGGATGAGGAGGCGGGAGGAGAGGCCAAAGAGGCAACCCCTTGGGGAGAGGATTTTTTCCTTCCCTTTGACCGGAGGGCCGAGACTTGAGCGTAAGTTAACCGAGGACAGGTAGGGTCCTGAACACCCGGAAGGAAGGTGGAAACGGCAGGGTAACCCCCGTTGGCGAAGTGGGAAGCTTCCCAGGAGGTGGGGTGGGACTTGGCAAAAGCTTCAGGGTTACCATAGTATTTGTTGGTGGCGTGGTCATGTCTGGGAAAGTCGGGATGCAGGCCGGGCGTGGGAGCGGAGGGCTTTCTGGGAGGGGGGGCCGGGGCCGGAGCCTGATTGGTTGGTGGGGGTACAGGCCTGTGTGACACGGGGGCTGTGCTCACCCTATGTGACAGGTCACGAACCGAAGAGGTAATGGGGGCCAAAGAGGCGGTTAACTCGTCCCTGTTGGGAACCGAGTTTGCCACCTGGCTGATGGAGTCCTGTGTATGCGTGATGCGGTCGTTGAGGGTGTCGACCCTCTTGAGGAGAGAAGCCAGTGCGTTGATTGTGGAGCAGAGAAGAGGGAGGATAATGGATTCACCCGTAGAAAGGTCTCTACTGAGCTCAGAGCTTGCGGGGAGGGGGACAACATCGTTGAAGCCTAGTTTGTTGAGCGTTTCCCCAAGGAAATTCCTTACATAGATGATTTGTTCCGAAGGAGGGGAGGTGGAGCTGGGCTTGGTGGAGGGCACCGAGGAAGGAGGGAGAGGGAAGCCCTGAGGGGCGCCATGGACGGACATTTCACAGCTCACGAAGAGTGCTAGGCAGAGTGCAGCTCACTGAGAGTGCAAGAAGAGGCAGCTCACTGAGAGTGCAGAGTATCGTGAGATTTTGTACCAGAAGCAATGTGGTGTTGAGAAATGTAGGGGTAGGGAGATAGCGGAGGCGAAGCTTGTCCTATATCTACGGCCCGTCGTGATCCTTTATATAGGCCTCTTCTCGCAACAACCCTGACCCTGGTGACTCATACCTATGAGTCATACCCGAAATCCATCAGATGACCCATATGAGTCACTGCGCAACATACCGTAAATCAAACATAAACCAATCATAAAACATAAAACAAATCATGTGTGCAAAATGCATCACATGCGTGAAACTCGTGACTCATAATATGAGTCACGCGCAAAAGTCATTACATCGTTATGACTCATAATCATGAGTCATGTAAAACCAACCAATCAAATCATAACAATGACACACAAGCGTGAGTCATGTGAGAATCTATGAGTCAAACGACTACATAGTGTAAAAGAATAACATACCTATGACTAATAAGTATTAGTCATGTGAAACCTGCCTTGCTTAGTCACAATTTGTGACACTTAGGCCTACACGCTTCTGCTCCACTCTTTCCCCACCCCTACATTTCTCAACCCCACGTCGTTCGGTACACGATCTCCTCTCCCACACTCTTCGTCCTCATTGTTGGGCCTCGCGTCCCCAACCTCACCCTCAGACATGGCCTCCCATCAGGGCGGCCCTTCGAGACTCGGCACTCCAGCCCCTCTCTCTCCCCTCCCGACCACTGGGAATCTTGACCATCTGGTCTCGCTTTTCCACCAGACCACCGCTGACCTTGGGCTCCTAGCCGCGGGTTTCCCCCCCATCACTCCTGCAAACATCTCTACCCTCTCCATCGGGGAACAAATGCTCCTACCCCTACTATGCACCTCCCTTCAGTGAAGCGTCCACATCGCAACGGCCCTTGAAACTCTCTTGACTGAGATCCACGACCTATCCTCTCAGGTTGCTAACCTGGACTTCTCCCCGCAACCCCCAAACCTCGCCCCACTCCAGGCATCCCTCCGGGACATTGCCTCCCGTCTTCCGTCAGCCGCTCAGGCCTCTTTCCCTCCCCAACGCCCTAGTGTTCAACAACAGGCCACACACCCCTCCGCAGGGTCTCGTTCCACCCCCACCAACAACACCAACACGGCTCGCCAAGAGAAAGGGAAAGAAAGAGCTCATCCGGCTCCACCCCAACATTAACACGGTCTGGCCCTCCCCCTCAGCTGACCCGGATCTCCCGAGATACGACATGTCAACTTCCCCTCCCACACTGTACGGCAACCCTGAGGCTTTTGCCAAAAAATACCCACACACCTGGGAAGCGGAAGAATTCGCGAAAGGAAAGTACCCCCCCGGACCCGCCTGGACCCCCGGCCATCTTGACCCCGACTGGCGTCCCCCCACCACCATGGCCCCCAAGGCCACCCCCACCTATGCCCAAGCAGCTGCACCCCCTGCCAAAGGAAAGAAGGGTCGTCAGACGAAGGGTGCTGCCTCGGCTTCTTCAGTTGCGGTCGCGTCGCGTGAGGTTTTTACGAAACCTCCCCCTCCTCTCCCCCTAGCCGTCCGCAGATTCTTCGCCTCCAGAACCACCTGCGAACCCCACCCAGATGCGCTTAAAATTGCAGCTCATTTCCCAGACATCGCTGCCTCCGTCCTCAGAGAGGCTAACTGCTCCCTTCCCCTTTCCTTCACCTGTACGGTTAACGACAAAGGCTCGGTGTCATTGCTCGGTACCGACCTTCACACCCACGCCTCCGCTTATACCCCCTATTTCGCTCCCCTTACCTCGAGGTTGAATAAAGCCTTTCCGATAGGCAATTCCCCTTGGGAAATCTGCAAACCCGCTCCGAACGAAGCGCAACTCTTGATTCACTCCGTCCCTCTGGCTTTCCTCCCCTCGGACGATGACCAGCTCTTTCCCTCTCTTCACGAGTCCATCCGCAATGCCAGGGGAGTCTCCATTCTCTCGGCGCGTTACCTTAACCCAGACACGGAATCTCGTGAACAGAAAACCGCCACCTCCGTTGTTGTCACAGTGGCCCCGCCCGACGCTTACGCCATCCTCCCCTCCATCAACCTATTCTCCCGGAATCGGAGAGTTGAACAGATGTTTCCCTCCTCTAAAAGCTCCCAGTGCAGAAAATGCTGGAAGTTCGGCCACATCCCTACCCGCTGTCCCAGCACTCTGCCCGTTTGTCCCTTCTGCTCGCTCTCCCACACCAAGACGGAGCATCGCTGCCCTAACCCTTCCTGCCCTAAGGGTGGCAATCTCCGACCTGTCCTCGCCTGCTGTCCATCCTCGGTGGCATGCTGTCCTAACTGCCAAGAAGAGCACTCTGCGCGCAGCAGGGATTGCCCCTCTCGCCCAAAAACCACTCCAGAGACACCACAGGTGCGATCTCGACAGACGCAGGACAGCATGGATCTCGCTGAAGACCAGGCTGGCCCTTCGACGATCCTTCCCCCAACATCAGGTGCCGCTCCCCGAACCCCGAAGACCTCTGTACTCCCCCGCGATGCTCCTCCACCTAGGCAGAGAGCCCAACGGACCATCACCATCACTGATCTCACCCCAAGAGAGAGCGGTGATGAATCTCTAGACTCTGACTCCTCCGTGGGCTCTGCCCAAGAATGGAGAATTTTTTCACTCGATACACCGACAGCACTGCTGTCTTCCCGTCCTTTCCAATCATTCAACATAACTGCCTTGGGAGCTGGGATGTTTTTCTTTCACTCTTTCACAGCTTTACCACGCTGCCTCACCCTCCTTTGCTTGTTGCTATTCAAGACCCCCCCTCCAGGCGATCGGTTCTGCCTACTTTCCCGCGATTTATGTCTTTCGCACCACCCCCTCCTGGCCGACCACGTGTGGCCATTTATGTTTCGCGCTCTTTGAACCAGCATTTATCCTGCTCGACTGTTTTTCACGGATCCTCGGACATGCTTTCGGTTGATGTTTTCTCCCCTGAGGGCCTGTTTGGATCCCCCCACCGCTCCCTTAGGGTCACCTCGGTGTACCTTCTTCGCACAAATAGTCCTCCCTACCGCTCCGTGTTGCCTGAGCGGTTGTTTTCTTTTCTTTCTTACCCTCACCTGGTTTTAGGTGATTTTAACCTCCACCACCCGTTAGCAGACCCCTGTCGCTCCCTCTCCGAGCAGGAGTTCACCATCTCCACACGCTATTTTGACGCTGCTTTTGAAGCTCCGTATCATCTTCTCAACACCCCCGGGGTCTACACTCGTTTCCCTTTTGACACCGTCTCGCGACCCTCCGTTTTGGACCTAGCATTCGCGAATACCGCCCTCTCCTCCTTCGTCTCTTCGTGGGACACCCCCCTCCCCTCCACTGGCTCAGACCACGTTCCTTGTGTGATAACACTAAACCCACCTGCGATCATGCTACCTCCCCCTACTCCACACTGGGCCCTCCTCGACTTAGAAGCGGTAGGGAAAGCACTGGATACCTTCACGACACTGCCCTGCCCCGCGAGGCCCACACCCAACTCCATGAGTAGGTGGTTCGATATCTCCTCCACCCGCCTCACCTCCCTCTTGACCTCCCATGCCCCAAACAAGCGCCCCTGCCCCCGCTCGAAGCCATGGTGGTCCCCCCGCCTATCGTCTCTGAGGAGGGAATACCACAAATTCACAAGGGTGTCCCGCCTCAACCCCTCCCCCCTCAACTGGAGCAATGTAAAGAGCTCAAGGGGAACATACTTCAAGGCCATCGCCTCGGCGAAGAAAGCTCACTAGTCGGACTTCCTGTCCTCGGCCACTCCACGCTCCCTCTGGACGGCCAAGAGGTTCGCATTTGGTCGCCCGCCCCAGAGATTCCCGGACCTTCCAGGGGCCTCCGATCCGGCTGAGGTAGCGGAGACGCTTCTCAACCACTTTTTTCCCTCCAAACCCCCTCCTCCCCCGCTCCTCCGACTCACGCGCTATGAGGATTACACTCCCCTGACCTCTGAAGAGGTCTCCAGGGCCCTTTCCAAGTCCTCGAACACCTCCGCCCCTGGTCCCGACCACATCCCATACTCAGTATGGAAGTCGGTGCACCGAATCAAGCCCTCCCTTCTTCCTTCCCTCCTCCACCCCCTGTTGGCCCACGGTTTTCACCCTCCCTCCCTCAAGAAAGCGCTTGGTATTGCCCTCGACAAGCCGGGCAAGCCCTCCTACGACTCACCCTCCTCCTTTAGGGTTATCGTCCTCCTTCGTACACTCTCTAAAATTCTCGAGAGGGGGGTAACGTCCCGCCTCTCAGCCCAAGCTACAATATGCTCCCTCATCCACCCCCTTCAGTGGGGGTCCCTCCCCGGAAGGTCCACCCGCGATGCCGCCCTTGTCCTACAGCACAACGTTGAATGCTTCCACCGCCTCCGATACAAAGTTTCCACTCTCTTCCTCGATGTGAAAGGGGGTTTCGACAACGTAGAGTCCCCCTCACTCCTCTCTCTCCTCCGCAGAAAGGGGGTCAGCCCGTACTTGGTCCAGTGGGTCGGCTCTTTTCTCAGGGACCGCACCTGCCGCCTGACGTTCCAGGAATCCCCCCGCTCTTTCGCCCCTGTCTCAGTTGGCATCCCTCAAGGATCCCCCATCTCCCCCCTCCTATTCGTCATATACGTCTCCTCCCTCCACCTGGAAATTCCCAGGTCACTGATTATCTCCTACGTCGACGACTTCGCTGTCACGGTGACCTCACCCTCCTACAGAACGAACGTTCGCCTGCTTCAGAAGTCCTTCTCTGCGCTCAAGGGGAAGGCCTCGCCGATTAACATTTCCTTCTCCGTCCCGAAAACTGAGCTGATCCACTGGAGAACCGCCAGGAGCAATGAACCACCGTGTTCCCTCCCGGTGCAGCTGGAAGACCAGCTCTTCTACCCACAATCCCACCTGAAATGGCTGGGCTTCATATTCTCCCCCACCTTCAACTCAAGGTCTCACTTCTCCAGGAGGTATACGCTTGCGAATGCCGCCCTAGCCACGATCCGCCGCCTCTCCCCGCCTGGGATGGGCCTCCCACCCTACCTTTGTCTCTCCCTGGCGTGTTCGCTCCTTGCTCCGATTCTCCTGTACGGGTCCGCCATTTGGGCCCCCCCACCGTCCATCATGGGCCCGATGTCCGTATTCTGGCATCGGGTTTGTAGGTGGATCACCAACTGCTTTTCCTCCACCAACCTAACGTGCTTATACAGGGAAGCCTGTCTTCCCCCACTACCTGTTCTTGTACGACACCAACGCCGCCTTGCCGGCCTAAGGCTCATCTGCTCCCCCCCGGAAATAAACCCGGCCACGGCACGCCTCCCTAAGTCCGTTCCCACCTTCTCGCCCCACCGTGCCTCCTCAACGGCGCGTGGGAAGATTACCTCCAAACCCTATCTCTTCTTCAACCTCGACTGGCGCTCTGCTCCAGACAAGATCAAGAACCCGAGATACCGACACAACGCTATCACAGCCTTGGCTAATGCGGCCGCCCCCTTAGTGGAAGATTTCTCTACGCTGCCACCCATCTCCCTTCACTTAACAGACTACCTACCCCCGATCCCGGGGATTGTTCCATCTTACTCGCGCCTCAAGTTGAGGGCCAAACAACTACTCCTATCTGACTTGTCTGACGCCCCGGCCCCCCCTTACTATCCCTACCCGCCCTCAACTCGTCCCCACCCCTTTATGGGTCTGGGCAAATTTGTTGCAGGGAGGATACACCAGATGCGTTCTGGGAAAGGCTATCTCGCGGCTCACCCCTCGTGGGGAAATCCTGATGCCGACTGGTCCTGCCCGTTATGCTCGGAGGCCCCGCAGACCTTCGAACATGCCATCCTGTCCTGCCCCTCCTCCGCCTGTCAGAGATCCCGCCTCCTCCAAGGGATCTCGGACTTGGGCCCCGAGGCCCCTGTCTGGTCCGACCAGCAGCTGCTCATTGCGCTGGCTGAGTTCATCCGCACCACTGCCGCCGGGTTCCCTCCGGGGATGCCCCCTCTTGCCCCCTCCCTCAATGCCCCTCCTCCGAATCCTCTCCTCCAAACTACTGCCCCACCCGCCCCTGGCCCTCGAGACTAGTTTAGCGGTTTTTACTTTCCTTGATTAGCTACGGCTGCTTTGCGACGATTATTGGTCGCCTTAGGGGAACTGGTTATGTTTGTTTCTTTTGTTGATTGTTAGTTTGATTTTCGGTTTTGTTTTGGCCATATCGTTAAAGATGCATGTCATTTCTTGTACCGTAGAAACAATGAACATATGATTTAAAATAAAATAAAAAATAAAAAATAAAAGTGCCTTAGGCCTATGCGAAGCTCAAAGATTCTCGAATCGAACGGAATAGAAGATAACTGTTCAACCAAGTATATTGAAAACTCTGTCTGTCGAAGTCTGATCTCTCTAAGTCCGGAGAGATACAGGTCTTTAAATACACTTGCGATAATCCATCTCGCATCAATCATATCCAAATCCTAAGGCATCAAACGATACCTAACCCATAAACAATCCAACAATAAACAAGGCTTACGAACTTCCGGAGTTCGTATCCTAAAACAATACAAGTATCAAATAACAAGGCTTACGAGTCTCCTGAGCTCGTATCCTAAAACAAAACATAAAACAAACAAACAAGGTATACAAGTCTCCTGAACTCGTATCCTGAAACAAATACATAAAACAAGTCCATACCTAAACCAGTAACCTGTACCGGTTACAACTATGGAGAGATAATGGCCATTCGAGCAATTATTGGAACAAGTCTATCTTATGCCTCGCCGCTGTCGAGTGCAGGATACATCTGCAATGCTGAGAGGTTCAATAACAAAGCTGGCCCTTTTGTTGGTTCGATCATGAAGACCATTCTGCGTATGCAATGGTAAGCAAGACTCTATGCTGACAAAGATAGATTGTGACCAATGGACTGATGTGTGGGAGCACCGTCATGAAAAATCATGGTGTTGCGATTCGGAAGTCAAGTGAGATGACAGAATTGTCCGGGTTAAATGGTGTTCACACCTTTAGGAAACAGCTTGTGTTGTTTGCAGGTACTTAGTTAGTATGAGAATTAGATGTAGCCTGCAACCACCCAGACGCTGCATATAAATATCGACGTGCCTCCCGAGCTATTTGAACATCATCAAGCCACGGAGAAGAGACCTTATCAATATAATAAGTTTCACGCTAGAAAAATCTTTCATAATTACCTCTACTTTCAATCATCAAGCCTTCCTAGACAATCTCCATCTATAATAAAGATTATGGGCATGAGTTATCTCGCAAATCTTTGAGATAGGCTGCCACCTAATACTCTGAGTCTTCAGATCTTGGAACCAGAACTCGAGGAAACAGTTCATAGTGACCAGGGGACGGAGGAGGAGGGAAATGGGGCAAGCGTATGAGAGGGTATGGATCCGGAAGACTAAACTCTGTACTAAGTTTCTCACAAAAAGTGTGACAATTTTGGTGGTGACGCCAAGTGTGATGCTTTCTTGGCATAGTTACCCTGCCTTCCAAATGCCAATAAAATATTAAGAAAATAGATATTGCAGTGATACTTCATGTTTTGAAATACTAGAGTTTACAGCTCCACCAGCTCTGATATCTTACCCTATTATCAACTACATATATTTAGTATTTTGTCTCAACAATAATGTATCATAGCTTAGGGAGGTTTGATGAGTTTTGTTGTAAGAATTTGTGGAAGTGATTGTGCAGGCTGTAAATTCTGAAAAAGGGTCAAAATAGTGGTGGTTGAGGTGCAATAAGAGAATGAACAGATCTTACATTGTAATTAAGGCAAAAAACTAAATACATGTAGTTAATAATAGAGTAAGGTATCAGAGCTGGTGGAGCCGTAAACCCTAGTATTTTAAAACATGAAGTATCACTGCAATATCTATTTTCTTAATGTTTTATTGGCATTTGCAAGGCAGTGTAACTATGCCAAGAAAGCATTACACTTGGCGTCACCACCGGAATTGTCACGCCTTTTGTGAGAAAGTTAGTACAGAGTTTAGTCCTCCGGAACCATATATAGGAAATGGTGTGTTTGTAGAGTAAGATACAGTAATAATTATTTTGTATGCCTAAGAAGACAGAACCAAAAGTGGAAATAGTAGAGCTCATCACCAGAGCATGAGGTGCGAAAGAAAATGCATTCCGGGAGACGTTACAATATATCGTCTGAAGTAGTTTATCGGGCACCAGAGGCCACTATACCAGAGTCAGGATATTGCAGCACAGAGAGTCTGAACATATTATTTAAGAATCAGGGGACGCACCATATTTAGAGTAAAATCTGGAAGAAGTCATCACGCATCTGGGGATGATGGATCAGGATCGTGTGATCCTGACGCAGGACCACAGAGCAGATATATCTGGACGGGACGTGGCCAGATAAAAGAAGCCCTGACTATGGGGGAGAGAGATCCAATGTCAGGACGCAAGAGGACAGTATCAGACGACGTGGGAATTACGTAGGGGTGATCATGGGTCACAAGGACGACAGCCCTAAGCACCAGATGCTGTCAGGATGCAGCGGCAGGGCACCAGACACTGTCAGGACGTACAGAACGAAGAGGTCTGTCCCCAGGTGGCGTCAGGATTCAGGGTGGAAACAAAGGCAAATCAGGACGCAACGTCGAATCAACGTTGTAACCGGTACAGGTTACTAGTTTAGGTATGGATTTGTTTTATGTATTTGTTTTAGGATACGAGTTCAGGAGACTTGTATGCCTTGTTAGTTTGTTTTATGTTTTGTTTTAGGATACGAGCTCAGGAGACTTGTAAGCCTTGTTATTTGATACTTGTATTGTTTTAGGATACAAACTCCAGAAGTTCGTAAGCCTTGTTTATTGTTGGATTGTTTATGGGTTAGATATCGTTTGATGCCTTAGGATTTGGATATGATTGATGCAAGATGGATTATCGCAAGTGTATTTAAAGACCTGTATCTCTCCGGACTTAGAGAGATCAGACTTCGACAGACAGAGTTTTCAATATACTTGGTTGAACAGTTATCTTCTATTCAGTTCAATTCGAGAATCTTCAAGCTTTGCAAAGGCCTAAAGTATTTGGCCTTCTCTTAGTAGTTTCGATAAATTAATAGAGTCTATTCAATTACTTGTTGGCGTCTCCGGTACTTGATCTCGCTTATACCACCGGTTTGGTTATAGTCAATACCGATATACCTTTACAAGACCGCTACCCCACGGGAAGCGGTTACAAACGTGGTATCCTGATTCGTGATTGACATTCTCTGCGTCAGATGCGTCAGACTCACAGGACGCACAAGACACAAGCTAGTTTTTTTGCTAATGCAACTTGATGTGCCAAAACTTATACAAGTTACCCCGCACAGTAGAGACATGAAGCCATTGTAAGATAGCAATCAAGGAACCCGATTGGCTAATCTGCCAAATGTGACAGGTCACAAGAGGTTAGGAGTTGGTTGTAAGAGACATCAAGGTTGTACAAAAACTTTTTTTTTCGATCTTTTCCATTAACTACCTTACAACAACTAATAACAAAAAAAACAACATCAACCGCTAGAAAACACTAAGAGCCTTTATCTAGCATTAAGTCTGTTTGGCTCGGTACTTGAAGCACCCTTCTCGCTACAGTCTCCCAACTGCCCCCACAACAAGCCCAAAAGAATGGCAATATCGCCTACCGAACCCAAGAGATGAAACACCGCCTCGCCACTGCAAAGCTGTGGGACCTCTAGAGAGGCCGCAACCTGTGTGCCTACAGAGCACTCCGAATGTCCCCTCAAGTCAAGTAAAAAGAACGTATTGAGGCCAAAAGACCTCCTCCCAAACCGGTCCACACCATATCTATCTTTCGCCACTTATGTGGCTTTCGCGCCCCCGTAGGCCGTACTCGTTACGCTTCTGGAAGCCGTTCGAACCGAAGGTGTGGGGCTCAGCCTCGTGACTCAGGCATCTAGCAACCAATAGAAAAATGGAAGCGGACACCACCCACAAAATCTCACTCCTCCCCAAGCATCTTTTGGGGGTCAAACGACCCTCCCACCCCAATCTCAAATCTCAACCTCCTCTCCTTCGTCTCTTGGGGAATCAATCCACCATGGTATCATCGGGCTTCAATCATCCCCCCGGTGTTCCTCCTCCATCCTGTCGGGAAGACATCTACCGCCTGTAGACATCCAACGGTTATCGGTTATCCGGCTCCTAGGTCGTTCTTAAAGTGTATACCATAGGCGTTAATGTTTCCATTACCGGAATCGGTTTGCCATGGGGCAGGCCTCGTGAGTGCAATGAAGCCTGGAAGCTCCCTTTAGGCTCGGTTCCTTACTGGCCAAGGGCCCAAATGCTGGCTGGCTTGGCGAGCTCGAATTTCAACCACTGGGGTTGTAACGGTGACGGTGCTTGTACGAAAAACTTTATCCCTGGAACTTGTACAAGTCACAATAGGCTTAGCAGAGTAGGTTAATAGAATTATGAATACAAGTTAATGAGATCTACCAAGTTCAGCCTGCCCAGCCATACCGCGTCGAGAAGACACTATTCCTTCTCGGGGCGTTTTGTCTCGGATCATAGATGGTGAATTTAATGTGAGTTTACAAGTATCATACCCGTTGGAAAGTTACCGAACAGTTAATTTAGGCTAACCCGCAAAAGAATCTCTGCCGTGTACTCGTACTGTACCTGTACGAAAACATCCTCTTGCCCCTTGTACGGTAGTATACCAACGTGCTTCAGGTAAGGGACAGACGAACAGACACACCATCAACAGGGGCGGTTATGCAAAGGGGAGAAAACAGGGGGGATATGGTGCAGGCACCTTAGAATCAACCTCATGACAACCAAATTTTCCCAACCTTTCAATGAACAACAACAACACCACAGGCTATTATTTTCCTTATTCCTTCTATATAATCCTTCTAAATCATCTAAAGAACACATTTACAGAGCAGATTTTATTCTGGGCAAATGGTTCTTGCTATCCCTTGGGGTATCTGAAACAGTCAAATTTGTAGCCAGGCACACTACGCTTTATGATTTGCTGAGAATATCCAACTTGGCATGAGCGCTGAGTCATTTGCTTAGTGAAAGAGCCGAAATCGTATTTTATTGACTGAGTCTGGCAACTCTAAGACCGAATCTGGCCTTAGCGCCCTGGCTACAAATTTGACTGTTTCAGATACCCCGAGGGATAATGGCTCTTAAAGGCAAGGCAAAAATTTGTATGCACCCGGGGGGTTGGCACTTGTATGGAGAAAAAAAGTTATGGCTGAGTATTATGAAATATATTACCTAAAGTAGTAAGGTCGCTTACTATATTGGGACTAGTGTTCCACTCGGGTGGCACTCAAGGTCGATTATAAGGTGCCGGGACCATACTACTAGGCGTTTTTTTTAGTCTCCGGAATGGGGCCTCAGATAGGTGATTCAGTTATAGAATAACTCATGAAACCACCCGCACCAGATCCTGTGTGAACTACAGTCATCTAGACTAAGGGGTGCTACCAGTTACTCCATAACCGAATCACCTATCTCAACTCCCATTCCGGAGACTAAAAAAAACGGCTAATAGTACCTTTCTAATACCATCTTTGGCGAAAACATACCACCAAAGATTTCACCTCGCCATTAACAAAATGTTGACTTTGCTACGCAGCTTTCCCCGGAGTTTTTTGTTCCTCAAACAATGCAAAAATATTGTAAAAAATCACATTAAAAAAAATAGAATTACCTGAGGCCTGGTAACATTTTTCTAAACTTTCTCTGGATTTCTTTGGTAATTTTCTGGGGATTCATGGCAAAACAAAAATGTACCTCTCTCAAGCGAGGGCAAGACAAGGTGATTTTGTGGAATCTGTGCAAAGGTTTCACTTTTTCAATGGTATATTTCTCTGTCGATGGTATCCTGAAGGTTTTTTCGCCAAGAGCATAGTATTAAAATGGTTCACTTGGAAAAATGGCTATTTTCGTATTGAGCTCAAGTCATGTAATAAATAAGTTGAGCCTCCTTTTCTTTCTCTGAGAAATTCTAGGTTCTGGGTGGAGGGAGTTCGTAAGGTTGCAGTGGGTACGGAGGTACTAGGGTGTGAGCATAAGGGCCTGTTTACCTATGGACGGCCGTCTAGTAGCCCGAGACGGTGCCGACTGTTCAGGAGGGCTAGACAGTTGGAGCGATACTTAGAGTACAGGAAAGTAGGCGGTGTCCTACCTATTATAGCGTTCTGTCTACTCTAGTAGTGCCTGGTGGGATTTTCAAACACAACTCAGAGGCAACATCATGTTTTGGCCATCTAGCGACAAGAACTTGGGACAGTAGATGATTAGGTAAACAATTTTGCACCGTCCATGGGAAAATGATGCTGGTTGACATGCGACCGTCTACGGTAGTTTTACGACCCAAATTTCACAACGTGACCGTTAGGTAAACGGGCCCTAAGTCTGTCAAAGTTGGGTTGCCTCGGACATGGCTGCCAAGGTTTCAGACTTCTACTTGTACCAGGGTGGGTGTGGAAAGAAGTTATGGAACAGTTATTCGAGGTTTGGCCAGCCAAATACATCCTTGTCTGTTCCGGTTAATTTGTTCCTACCTTGTACCTGTGATCTTGTGTTGGTGTTTGTTCACCCGGGGCGTGCAGGGGCACGTCTAGGAGAAAGGGATTAAGGATGAGTGGGTACTCTTTTCGGGTCTAGGAATTGGCCAGAAATGGAGCGATTCTGACTGTTTTGGACGCATTTGCGGGAAGCCTGCACACAGGGTAAAAAGCGAGGGGCATTGTCCAATTTCTTTCACATTACGAATTTATGGACATCTTGGCACCCGTGTTAAAGCATGCAAACACAGATTGCAAATCGGAGGTCATGGTTCGTGTACGGAAAGCCACTAACATTCCCGAGCACAATAGGTACAAACCAAGGGCGTCTTGTAAAATATACACGCAGACCCTCTGAGCGCCCGGAATGTGGCACTAGAATAAAGAAATGATAGCTGTATTATGAAGTGAGGGAGAATTGGTAATGTCGAGTGAGAACTTCATCAGAATCATCCGAAGAAATACTCCGGCAGTCAGTAAGCCCTCAGCCCTAAGATGGAAGCAAGGGATGAGCCACTCATCAACTGGTTTTTTCTGTAGCGCAGCTGACACATTCTACAAGGCTTCTTGGTCCAAGAGGAGCTCGGGAAGTCCCCAACTCGGGACTCGGTATGAAAAAAATGATTAATTTTCACCCCCATTGCGAAGCCCACTGTTTCTACCGCGCCTCAAAAAGCTGTCCGAGAAGGGCGCTGCTTATCATCCACCCCTTCTCATCACCAACATGGATTCGCATACTCGGCTAGGCCTTCTCATTCTTTCCACAGATCTTCCGGGAGAGGTGCCAAAAAGACCAATCACCGTATGCGATAAACATGCAGATATAGCATAATCCTAGGGCTGTCCTATGGAAATGAAAGAAGGAAACGAACGGAGAAAGCGAGACATTAGTAGGGCTCTCTAGCTCTACCAGTTGAGAATTTAGGAGATTAGAGGGGGGGTTAAAAGCCTCGATCGCTCTCACCAGGGAACTGAGGCTGAAGTGAAACAACAAGAACTGGTTCAGGTGACGGGGTTCAGGAGAAAGGGTAAAGTTTTTCTCCCTAAGCAGCCATGATCCCGAGGTGTTGTTGGGCACCGAAATCGCATGCAAATACTCTAATCATGGCACACAAGGAGGGGCCTAAAGAATTAGCGTCATATCCAATAGCCTTAAAGTATAATCGAGACCAAAAGACAAAATAATTCATCAGGCGCGTATTCTCCCTCATTCCTTTCACTCAAGATCTCCTCACCACTCTGGGTAGGAACAGACCACGAGCATCAGTGTTTGCCCCTAGAAGCGTTGGCCCACTGTATAGTAATGTATTTTCTCGTCCGGCCCTTTTTCATGTATTAGAAATTTCCTTCCTTCCCTGCCTCCATCCCGCCTGCCCCACCAGGGTTGTAGCACGATTACCATTATCAGACGGTGGGTTGGCTCCCAGCAAACAAGAAGGAAAGAGATAATTTTTGGTCGCGAGCATATCGCAGCGAACTGATCGAATAATCAGGAGATAGTTCTTTTTCGAGGAAAGTATATAATAGACCAGAGTAAGCCATTCGAGACCTCGAGGGAGTTGGGAGCTACTCGCTCCTTTTCTAGCTGCTACCGGTAGCAGTCTAAGGCCTTCAGCTCAACAGCACCTGGCTCTCGGTAATGAGGGGACCTAGAAGGAAGCTTTCTTTTGTATTTTCTGCCAAGTCAGGGATATCCACGATCCCGTTTTGGCTCCCTTTTCGCTTCCTCCCTTTCTTCTTTCCATCCCGCCTGGCTTGCTAGGCATGATTCGCCCCTGTCAGGAGCAGGGGCTGAGATAGAGGGAGGAGAAGATCAGATTAAGTGAGTTATCGGATGGTCGGATGCCTCATTTTGAGAGGTGGTACAGTGGAGTGTAGTACGTAATAAGATACTTTGTACAACCCAGGGCCTCCCCCTGGGAAGATCAAATTCCTCAGCCAACGCCATGCACTCGTCTAAAGCTGAGGACAACACTCTCCCAGGGTCTGGGCCGATAGCTGAGTTGATGACCAGTCATGGCCCCGGAAGGGGGGTTATTGAAACAAAAGGCCTTACAGTGCCGGTATCATATTATAGTAAGCTGCAGTGCATCCCGTAGCTCGATAAGTTCTAAACCACCAGTCTCGGTGCCGACCCTTCACCCCTACGGCTATCGCCCAGCAGCCGACACTCGGGCGAGAGGGTAGGGAAGCATGTTGGCTAAGAGGGATAGAGACCAAAATAGACGTGAATACCGGTACCTGTATTAAAGTCATCTCAAACCGAGTGATATCAAGAGATTCTTGGCGAAGCGGCCGCAAGCTACGCGTGACAAGAACAACGTAAGCCCAAGGCAACCAGGTGTGCGGGGAGTGAATCCCTGAGTGCGCAATAACGCAAAAACTCAGATAATAGAACCCTGCACTATTTCGCTAGAGTTGCCTCCTCCGGTGGGGTCTGGTGTTTTTTATGGCTTTCAGCGGGGCTGTGTTTTTCGTCCTCCTTCTAAAGTGGGTAATTCTTGACTACATAGCACTCAGTTTTATTAATTATTTGAGTTTTTGCGGTAGTTTGGCGTACTGCACCATGAGCTTATCTTGTTTTCCGATCGACCCATATTCGAGTGGTCACGAAGCGAGTCCAGTCATACCGCTTCCCGGCCGCGGGTTAAAACCTGGTCCACGCGACGTCCCAGGCACATGGGACGCTCCTATGAGCATACCGGTATATCCTACTTATTACCACTGCCCGCCGCCTTCCGCGACCACTGAGAACATTCCAACCTATATGTTCGGATGAAACCTTCTGGAGCAGTTCGGGATAAGGGAGGGGCGCACGCACGGTTGATCACCCGAGAGTTAAAACGGGAATAGAGATATTTTGCGTCATAGTTGAGTTTTGGACGTCAGTAGAACCTGTGATGTTGTTCCACATTCTGTGGTAACTATCATGGGGCTAAGGGAGGTTTGGGTAGGCGATGAAGGGATAAGGTGATATATTCTTATCCGGACCTTTTGATTTCGAAGAGGGCGAGGAGAAACCTGATTCTGTGAAGAGTTTGAGGAACGGAATAAAGGTAAGGATATTTTCGCAGTTTGTGTTCTCCATCCATTCCCATCTTAGCCCGTATGAAATATATCGTGGTTATAGACATCTCTAGCTTCGTCTCATTCTATTCGCTGCCTACATTATTATTATTATTGTTTGTCTCCATTTTCCAAGCACCGATACCACTTCCCCTAGTCCCTATATATCGTCACTTACAGTTTCTGCCATTCAAACGAGAAACATTAACACCTCTCCGGACCTTTACCGACTCTACAATACCCTTTCTCCTCCAACCCCCGATATAATACCTACAACATGCGATACCATACTCTCCCCCCTAACATCGAGGCATATCACTCTTACGGCCGCCACTATCCTTCTCCACCATCTCCCCTCTACAGCATAAAACAAGACCTCACTTGGAACCTACAATCAAGACACTTCTTTACACCCGAAGATCCCTACCCGGCGAAACCTCGTTCTTTCCAAGAATTCAATGCGCAAAGAGCGGAGCGAGAAGTGCGAATTCGCAGATCCCGCCGAAAGCTACGCTCTATGCCAGCGTACCAGCAGCTACGTCCCGATCCCCCTACTATGTACAGGGAGGAACACATACCGGTAGAGCCGGCAAGCCACGTAGAGAGCACGTACTACTTGGGAACAGACGATATGCCCCCGCTGTACATGTCGCGTCGTTGGAAACGACGGGAGTACACCCCACCGGAGAGCCCTACTTATGGTGGGGAGTGGAGGGGGTCTAATAGCGGGTACGACGCTGGTATATACGAACAACCAAGCCCTCCCAGACGGTTACGGAGGGTTCCTAAGTTTTGCTTCTAAAGGCAAATCCTCTCTTTTTTTGTGTGACCGCGCCCGAGTGATTACAGCGTCTTTTTCTTTAAGTTACATCTCGTTTCACTACTCGGGCGTTTCGGACATTGAGTGTTTCCTTCTTCACCCACGGATTATCCTTTTGTCGATTCCCACTTTGAGCATTTCCCTTGATTTCTTTTGTTTTTTTATACCATTTCCTCTCACGACATTTGCATTAGACGGTAGAATGCACTTTCCTTGCACTTTCCTTGCACTTTTTTTTCCTAAATGTACTCCTATGCTATTATTTAATGTCTTTTTTTGTGAGTCATGTAGCATGTGTCACGATCATGAATAAATGCCAACACTCTTTTAGAATTTTTCCTTCTCCTTACTGCTATGACTTCTACTTAGAGAAGTCGTCTTGGTTCTGATTCCTTGCAACTCATTTCAAGCTATGGTTTTATTGGCAATTTTAATCGAATCGGGGGGTGATATCTTGTGATGAAGACTTTAGAACTAGCCTGATATTATTTGGGCATTTGAATAGAATTTCCGATTCTACTTTGAAGGGCTTCTACTTAGAATGGGATACTGTACTCCCTACAACTGCCCGGAACTCATTAACAGTTTTCCTTCCGCCTTCGATATATCTCCTTTGTCCATTTTTTCTCACTTTCCCTCCGCGAAACGACTGAGGCTGCCCCCCCCCTTCGCAAGAAGTGCTCTATTAGCCTAAATCTACATTGCAAATCCAACGAAACAAAAGAAAAGAGCTCCTAGACGAATTTACCAAGCCACACCTTCACAAACTATCACTCTGTGGCCCAAAGCACGGGAGGGGATAAGTAACCCCTCTGCCCTGGACAGAAATAGATTTTACTGTGCCTGAACGCCTTATTGCGGGAGGGTTGCTCAAGCTGCGGGACTATGATAGCTTCCACGCAAGCTCCCCAACCCACACACTACGGTTCTTCTTACCTTGCACAATAATCTAAATCACCCCCCAAATAAAACGTAACGGTGCGCATGAACTGCGTCACTGTTACACCTGTATTGCGTCTAGCTAGCTGGCACGGCGTCACAATTCAGTGACGTTCCTGAATGACGAAGCGTTATATACGGGATGGTGCCTGGGGCCGTGTGTGGGGGGGTATCCTCTACTTCGATTATTAACTGGTACGGGGCAGTTAGAGGGGGGTGTATTGAAGTTCTGTGTTCCCGACTACCGGTAGTTGAGTGCCTGTACGCAGGCTACTCCGTGGTAAGGGGGGGATACGTGCTTCATTTCTTCTTCCCTCTGGCACCTATTCGCCGGCACCGTACCGGGAGTACGGGAACCGCAATCTGATCACCTAATAATGCAATCAGACGCGGGGGGTACCAGGTTAATATACCGGTAATACCTCGCGAGTCTTATCTCAATATCATATATATTTATCTCGGCTGTAACGGTCCGGCATCCACCAATCTTATGTCCTTCACTATACACCATCTATGCCTCCCTTTAGTGGAAAAAGGAGCATGATTGCAAGACAACAAATAAATTTAGGGAGGGCATAGCTGGCTGGAGCGACTAAACAATCTATAGCTTTCAAGGCTTAGTTAGAGCTGCAAAAGAAATTCTCACATTCCTTTCTGCTACCCCGCCGATCGCCAACCTTAATTAAGGTCTAGGGTCGGATTCTACCACCTCGCAGCAGGGCTGTTAAACCCAAGCCCTATCAATGAAGGCTAGGTTTCCCAATCTCCCAGTCCCCATAGGGCAGGATTTTTTTAATTCTCCTGCCCTACATGACGGATCGTTCGATAATAACTCAATTGTAAGCATGAATTGAACCCCTGGGCTCCTGCTAATTGCGACAGGGGTTAATTGGTTCTTGACATGTTAACCACTGCACCAGCTAGGTATTTCATGGAGTATCGACTTGGGAACCAATACTTATCCCACTAGAAGTCGGACCTCGAGATTTTAGTGAGAAGGGTAATGTATCTCTCCCTAAGTTGGTAGATTTCAAGGGAGGTTTTTTTTTGCTCCATAGTTGTCTTTAGTGAGAGGTTGCCTATAATTTTAAACACTAGGCAATACTTTGTGCACTCGTTGCTGCCAATAATAGGATGTAAAACCGCGCGGCCCGAGAAATACCAGTAGCGGGATACTGGTATGAAGGCGAGCTCTTACTATCCTCCTCCTACTCTCTTGCTAACTTCAATATTGGGAATAATGGAATAATCTCGGCAGAACCAAAAGTTCTATGAGACCATGAGCTATAGTGAAAATGTCGCACAACCTAGCCTGCGCACTAATATAGGTTCCTACTCCAGGGATATGATACTACTGCAAATACTCCAAATATCTCAGTGGGTGCCCATAATTTCGATGGTAAAGCTAGCCTGGGGCAATAGGTTGGCCCACTCTCATATATACCACCCCCTAGGTCTCTCTTCGGCGTAGTTGCTTGTGGGAAGAAGAAAAAAAGGGCTGATGCAATATAATGTACCTTAGCCTTTCCTAAACTATGAGCCAACTAGCGAGACCGAAGAACCTAGACAAATGTTAATAGCAATGTGCTCAGCATGAATACCTACCACCTTGCTCCTAGGGCTGAGAATATTTATCTGATAGAAGGTTCCTAGGTTTCCTTAGACTAGATGATGGTAAGGCGGAATGAGGGGTCAATTACCATGGGAGCAATGATATTACTCGGGATGACCCAAAATTTGAGCATCAAGTAGACTGACGTCAAGGTGCCCGAATACGTACAACCTAGGAGCTAACGAAATTACTTGGGGATCATAATATACTACTCTTCCATCTTTTCCTCCCGTTCAGGCACCATCCCCAACAGCATCAGCCCATTATTCCCTCTGATATCCGGGTGGACTTATCCCCTCCTCTCCTCCGGTGTATTTTCACCTTCATCCTAATCCTTTGCCCACCAGTCTCTTGCCATCTCAACTTGATCATAAATCATAGACCCAAAGAAAAATGCTTCACGACCCCTTTCTATTATCATTGTTACCATTGCCATTTAACTTCCGAAACCCTGTTCCCACGCAACAATATTAGAAAATCCGTCTTTTCTACACCTTCTGAGACTTGTATCTCCCCCAACACATAATATCTCAAACAAAAGAGCGGGTGACAAGCCATGTTTAGGCAGCAGCTGCCCCATTGACTATTTTGGTGAACACATTCGTTAGGAGGCCTACAAGTTGAATTATAGACTAAAAAAGAAAGAAAATAAGCAAAATGTCAATAAAATATTGCTGCAAAAATCTAAAGTAAATAGTGCATCAGTAACACACACGTAACTACCCCGATCCCGCCCCCCCAAATAGTAAGAATCTCGATCCCATCCTAAACATTAAGGCCCCCCTCCCCCACCGCAGGGCCCATCCCACACAAAATAACCGCATATTTCCTTTCTTCACCAACTTTCGCCTATCCCCGTAGAAGTAAGATTAAGGCCCTTTACAACAACCCACAAATACCGGTATGATATTATTTTATACCGTAACTAGTATCCCTTCTCTTCCAAGGCGTCTTTTTCATACCACTCTTATATCGCACAACTTTTTCAAAAATTAAAATTAAAATTTTGTGAGTGGGATACACTGCACTTTTCAGGCAGTTATTAAAATATAAAATAAAAATCCCTGCATTGTCGAACACCTTTGTTGCCAGGGGTTTGATATGGTGCACTTTTTTACTCCGGGGTACGATATCAGCCATTAACCTTTATGAAATATTTTATAATACAACTATATAGCATTTCCATAATAATAATAATAATAATAATAGGTGTTGGAGGCGGCCTAACCATGAACTCGAGAATAAGCCATTCCTACCCTACCATAGTCTTCTTATCCCGATGATTTTCCAGAACAAGGGTAGAAAATAAAAAGGTGGATAATATGAGTGAGAGTTAGGAGATCTCCTACAAACCCGGAGACCCCTTACTGGCATGCTCATTGAGCTCAACGTTGGCGGGTTCGGTTTTATGGATCGCGGGGTTACGGTTGTATATCCTGAGTATGACAGCGGGTATTATATCATATCATATTATTCTAGCTCGTAGGGCGCACTTAGAGCATCCTCGGGGTGCAGAGTGCTACAATAGGGCTGTAGGTTTCTCCACAAATTTGCGTGTGTGTGTGTGTGTGTGTAAAGTTTGTTCTACATATCATACATACAGCTTCAGCGGAGGTGAACGGATGGATTGCTGTGAGGGTGGCTATCACAGAGGTCGTGATAGCCACATGATCCCTTGCACCCACTTATCCTATGATATGATACGGTATATATCCCACAACGCACGATTCGGCGCCCAGTTTTATTTTGGGTTATAAAAATTACCCATCAGATCAAGGATATCCAGAGCCACACTTTCTCCACACTTGGCTTCTAAATAATTGAACTCAAGCGATTTCAATTTTCAAATTAAACCCACACAATGGCCGCACTATGGCGGAGTGTTATCCCATCGTATATATCTCATCAAATCACCTTCCACATCACAAACCCTAAATCCCAAAACGAAGGGAAAGACCATATCATACCTCGGCCAGAGGGCATTCGGAAGACACTAACAAATAAACTAACAATCAAACCATGAGCTAGCTAGCCAACCAGCCAACCAGAAGGAAGCCGCACAAAACCATCCGTCCACCCCATCTTCCCACACACCAATACTCATAAACACTAACTCACAATTCTAACAAACTCAATTTCAAACAAACCCCCAACGCCACCATACCACCCCCAATAGTACACAACCGGATCCGAGCCAATGTCCTCGGTAAACGCAAGCGCCACATCCGTGATCACTGCGCCCGCTGGGAACGACAGTTGGTCTCCATACTCCCACATGCGAACGCCTGGCCGGTCGCCCTGACTCACGTTCCCAAGCAAAGCATTCTCCTCCTCTGGCCAGTGTCCCTTAAGTGCGACGGCAGTGAGCGGGTGCGGATTCTGACTGCGGGGGATTATCTCTGGTGGGTCGTGCGGGGGGGACAGTATGACCTTTCGTGACCCAGGGCTCCCAGACTGCGTTAAGATGGAGAAATCATGCCCCTGAGGGCATTTGAATGCAGTAGAGTTTGGATCTGCGCCCGAGCGAGTCACGTAGTAACACTGCATGCAAATGTCCATGTCACCATCCTGGCACTGAGAGCAATGGAGGAAAGCACTATCCGCAGAAAGTCGCAGGTTGCAAAAGTCGCAATTTGTCCAGCCGCTTGTAACCCTCGTATATCCGCGCGCTAGGACGCGAGCCTGTGGGGTGTTCGGGTTTCCCTGTGATACCAGGCGTTTGTGTTGCCGGATCTGGTGCAGGATTTCCATTGCTGGGGATTGTGGTGTTGCGGGCATTTGGCGACGAGGAGCTTTCGTGTAGAGTTCTAGATCATGGGTGCAGCAGTTATTCTTCCCCACGCAGGCGTTGCAGTAGCCCCAGAGTTCGTCATCACCGCTGGAATGACAGGAACTACAAAGCCAGAATCCATCACCATTAGGATCGCCGCAGAAGCTCTCACAGATGACACAGAAGAGGCCAAAACTAATAAGGGATTGTGGCAGGGGACGCTGCTTTTGGAAAACTACAACGTGCGGCGGGGAGGACGATGATGAGGGTGAGGAAGAGGAGCCACAGCCTTCATTGACACGGTAGCAGCGTGTGCAAAAGGTTTCCTCACAAGTTCCACATATCCCACGTACAGCGAACTTCAGAGGTTTAGAACAGTGATGGCATTCCGGATCCCTAGTAACAGATAGCTGCTCAAAGCTGCTGGTCAGGGAGGAACTAGATGATAAATTGATAGGAGTAGGTGCCAGGAACGATGGACCATTGTTCGGTGGCCTGTTCGGTGGCGTTGACAACGGGACCAGCGGCACGCGAAACACGTTTCCCACCGGTCGAGTCGGCGGGTTTTGCATGAACCTTGGTGCGGTTGGCGCTCCAGCTGGCGGCGTACTGCTCGACGCCCCGGCTAATGGAAGCACTTTATCGCCAGGTCTGTACACGGATCGTATGCTCCTCTTCTCCTCCGGTGTCCGATCCTTTGAGGGATTGTTCTTGACGAAGTCATCAACCAGGTTTTGCAGCAAGCCGCCCGCCCTCGCCTCTCGTACTACCGCTCGACATGCTGGACAGGTGAATTTCGAGCCAGCGTTCGCATTGCTTGGCGTGGATTCGGAATTGTTCAACGAAGCGAACCACGATTTCGCGCATGCCCCGCAGTTCGCATGGAGGCAGTCGAGGAAGGTTACCGGGTCGAAGAGGATGTCCGTACAGATCTGTGCAGCTTGTAAGCGATTGCTTAGGGTAAGATTGGTAAGGAGAGGGGTTAATCACTGAGCAGGTTAGTTCCTTCTCGATCACGGCGGAACTCATGGTGTTTGATCCCCTGTTCGCTTGAACCCAGAAGACTTCCTTATCGGTGGTGTACTCGAGTAAGCTACCTCTGTAATAATCGGTTCGATTCGATTTTGATCTGCCCCTAACTAAATCGCCTTACCGAGGATGTGAAGAGGCTCCTTGAGGTTGAAAGGTTAGAGAGTACTAGTAGTCTACCATAGGCAAAGATATGGAATAGTAAGTCACGGGCAATGGAAAAGGGTGACAGCCTCAGTTCTCCATCACCCACCAGCCATTACTACGCTAAGTCAAATGGCGTGCAATATGACCAGTGATTGGTGGGATTTCCTCCTTTATTTTTTCTTTTCCATCTAGGGTGCCATTGCTTCGGCTCAGCCCCTCACCACGTTGCGAATGCCGGTACGAGTACTGCCGTAGGAAACTTGGGACTACTGTATCCGTGGTATCCAAGAACAGCTTGTTAGCCCATTGAATTCTATCTCAGCCTCAAACACTCCATATCTGAATTCAACAACCTTCCTGTTTCTCCCCACCACATCAAATTGTGACAATCATACAGACTTGCGTAAACCGTCCCTTGAGGAATCTGTTCCGACAACTAGTCTAACGAGGTTATCCTACAATCCTGGCACCGCATGATGCCCAAGTCTGGTATCATAGCCGATCGAGGAGCCCCACGCTTACAACCTTATCGCTAAAAAAAAACAGGGTTAGGGTTGATGTCAGGTTCCGATGTCCTTGTCGTTCATCTTACAGTACGAGTACGGTACAAGTTCTTGGTGTCTGGTGCTAGAACTATTACTATTACTTAATCAGCCCAATATCATACCGGTACAGTACCATTAAGGCCAGAGGCCATAACGGCCGCATGCAGTGTAATAATTTATGGCCTAAAAACGCATACTAACCCGATTCAAATGTCCCAAATATATAAAAGTCCTAGGAGTACTATTGAGCGGAGGGGCAAATATAAAACGACCACGCAATCCTCTCGGACATTCCCCCACCACCCACTTTATCCCCCCATTGAGACATAATATACCCGTGCCAACATCAGCCGGAAAGGAAGAGTACTCGACCTGGATCTGTGCGTTTCCGCCATTCCAAGAGCCACGGGATGTGGCGGAAGAAAAATACAATGGCCAAGCTAAATACCCATCCATGAGAGATATACCGGTATGGAAGATGCTAACACAGCGGGTGTGAGTTGTGAGGAGGTTGAAATATCCCTCTACCTCCCGTTAACCATAGGAATGGTATGAGAGGGCAAGGGACCTGACATAGCTACTAAGGGGGCAGTGTATACACGTGGTGCCTCATTTGTTTACCTCTGAAATAAGACCCAAGTTGTATCTCGGGTTCATTCCACCATATCCCGGTCACGTAAACCTTAACAGGACCCTCCCGCCTCGAACACCATTAACCACTCCAAGACGAGATCTTCTACATATTCCTGAGCGGCATTGACGCAGAACATGTACTCGAGTACACTTAATCATTCCAAACATACGGCTAATCTACGATAAACCTCGCATCAACCGGGCCGGCCTTTTCGGTACCGTATTTGGAGTGAGCGGGTCAAGCATCACTTTTGAGCTGTTTGAATGAACAATTCTAGCACTAGCACAATCCGTAAAACAGCTGAGGGGATATCAACGAACACTCCTCAAACTTCATTCAGGATAACTCCCGCTAAGTTAGGTGGTAATCGTATTGAAAGGAGACAAATTCCATGGGAGCCCAAAGAGAAGGCTGATCACGATGGGCCCGATTAAGCGTTAACTTAGTCCACTCTCTATAAAGGATCATACTAGAAGCACATATAAAGTTTAGAAAAATACCCAGAAGGAAAGAGATAGGCTACAGTTTTCCTTGAGTCAGCTATCCAGGCTAATTAATTCCGCTTAAACATGCACTCCTAAAAAATAGAAAACGTCTAGACACAATAGTAGGCCTAATTACCAAAGATGGGTCGGGCAAGGCCACGCTTGCAGCTTCAATCGCGATCGATATCTGACCCAGTATCATACCAAGTGTAATATTATGAGACATCGGCTGAAAGGGCAAATAAACCAGTAAGTTAAGAATCGATCGATCAACCCCCAAATCCGCCGAAAGGCAACCACAATCAAGAGGAACTACGAGTACTTTGTATCCATAAAGTATTCGGATGGCTTGGCGCCAAGATGCCCTATATTACACCTAAAGGATCAAATCTTGGCGCCAAACCATCCGAATACTTTATGAATCGCTGGGTACTCGTGCTCGGGAAAAATGCTCTACCAGTTCCCTAAATCGCCTCTCTAGTTTCAAGCACTCGCAAACTAACAGTAGTGTTCGGGCTCGGGGACATTTACTCACCAGAAAGAAGCCTACAGTCACCCTTCATGGCCCAGTTTTTACCTCTCCACTGACACTCATCCCCGCCCCCCTCGCTTGGCGTTGTGAACCCCGCGCGTGAGAAATAAGACAGGTCGGGTAGTTATCTATCGAGGAAATGCTTGGCTCCCACTGCTTCAACCTTAGAGGCCACTCTAGGGCTGGATTAAAGTCGGATGGAGGAGGGGGGACAGCATTGGACGAGCTACTGTGGCCCGTGCGTTGGGTTGGGGAGGTCCTCTAATATGCGGCCAACGATTGGATAGGGTGGACGACTCTCTCTACTGTAAGTCGCCTTTTTGGTGGGGTGCTTTTGCCGTTGATCTACCGGCATCCTGCGGAGTTGGGGTTACGGGTGTGATGTCGCTCTGCTATTCTCGAAGAGAAAATAAGACGAAAAGAGATAGTTTCTCTCTTTATTTTTTGGGTTCTGCATAGTACTTGTACAGTATTATTATGGCTTAAGGGATTAAGGAGCTTGCAGCGGGAACATTATTTATCTCTCCCTTGGGCTAATGAACGAGCGGAGGTTTTCGGACTAAAAACATAAGTTCTAGCGGCCCAGCGCCTTCACTTTGGGAAGATATTGTGGAAAGAATAGGCGGGGCCCGGATTTAGCGAGGAACCGTCAGAACGAACATCCGTGGGCTTAAAACCAACTCCTCATAATGGGCTGACGTTTGTGAACACAACTGCATTGCATACAACCAAATTTTGGCCTCCCCGTCCGAATCCGGGGGGTATGCAATGCCAGATATGTTTACAAAAGTCAGCCCATTACGAGTATGATAGTTGTTGTGCATGAGCACAAGGTGGCGGGCTTGGGCCAGGGTCTTTGAAGCTTCCTACCACACCACTATGACATAGCAGAAGGGTTGGGGATCGGGGCTCGCAACTACGGTGCCTTTGGCCTCGAGCCTTGCATACTCAGCAACACTATTCTAAGAGAGTGCCGTGTATTCCAAGCCTTCGTAAAGCAGCTTTGGACAACTTCTGTCCAGAAAATCACAAAATATCACTCGAGATAGTTAAAAACTAGATTTTCAAGAATATTATTCATCCCCTGTGTCCCACAACTAGACAACGATTAGACAAGCATGCAAGGAATGCATTGCACAAAGCCAAAAAGGCGAAAAAAAGGAGTGACAAGAGAATCTCAACCGTGTGTGCCTTCCACCAGACAAAAAAAAAAAAATGAAATCATTCAGAAAACCAATCCCAGCTATTGACGGTCCAGAGCCACCGTTAAATTATCCAAGCTTGGGAAACCCCACCCCCAATTCCAAAAGCCTTCCCATTCTCAACTTTTGCCGGGAGAGAGGCCAAAACGCCAAGTCTCCCGCAATCAATTTCCAAGTCTGAGAATCCCCGATCCTGTCGTCCTGAGGGGATTTAAGGGTCGCACTTTGACTGGACGGGAACCTCCTGGCATGACTGAGGGCCCAACCACCATTCATTGCAGAGAGTGTCGCATTTGACACCGGGGGCGACGAAAACCCTGTAGGTCTGCCCGGCGAAGGGAAGGCGGTATTGGGAAGGAGAAGAGCCAGAGGTGGCCTTATATCCGGCACTACATGGTTCACCATTATCAGTGTTGCTCAATTACACTAGATGGCGAGGGCAGTTAGGACTTACCGGCAAGCGCAGTGAAGTTGTCCACTAGGTTGGGTAGTAATGCAAGAAGTGGTGATGTCGCACTTGTTGAGGTTAGGGTTCGGGTTGCATTGAGTACAGTCTACGCCGCCTCCGCTTCTGTCTTGGGGGGTTGCGACGGCGGAGGCCAAGAGGAGGAAATTGAAGAGGGTGAAAACGACAGCGAAGATGGACTTCATTTTGTTTTTATAGCGAGTGGTTATAAAGTTGGTTGGATTGACTTTTGAAAGCGAATGCAAAAGGCTGCTTGAGTTGAGTTGATGAAGCTAGATGATTGCGGATGGGAGTGATGGTGGTGAAGAGAAAGGCTTTTTGTGCGGGTGGGAGAGGGAGGATTTATACATTTCTCAAGCCCACATAAAAAGCACTCTGAGGTGTCCGAGAAAAGTTCTGTCACGATATTAGGTACTATCCTTAGAACTATCATAGGCCCAAGTGATCTCACAGAAATTAAAAACGCATAAGGCCATCGAGTCGATCCTAATCGGGTGGGGCTGTGGTTCCAATGACTCCCACTAGTACAAGTAGTATCACAAAGCCTCCCTCCCTCCAGCGCTGTTCTGTACGCCTTTCCAGGATTCATTCCTTGGAGGAGCAACATGAGAGAATTGGCTATAGCTCACTGTCTAAGCCCACTCGCACAAAGGGTATACGGATGATACGTATGTAAGAGGCATCTATGCATGTCTCACGATCAAAGTCTCCCGCTCGAGCTCTCTATCACACTACACCTATGAATACCATCGCGAGTACAATACTCTACAAGAGGTAAGTAGTCCTAGAAAACAGGGTTTAGAAAAATATACAAAATGGCCAATCATCCGTGTGTGTCTGAGCGCTAGTACCAAAATGGCACCCGCACGCCCTGGCACTCCCCACCTATTACTTGAGCGGTATCCATTGGTCCTGACTGAGTTCGGCTTCTCGCAGCGTGTGTGGTACAAGTACAAGTATCTAGTGCCAAAAGAGCAAGCCAGCAAGCTGCTTGCAGTAAACATTACAACACTAAAATACAGGACGTTAGAGCAATGGCTTCAATCGAATACGAACCTATCACCATACCAACCAATCACGATCAGGGCCATAACCACCTCATCTCCTTCCCTCAAAGAACCATGAAAAGCAATAAAGAAAAACAACTTCAGCATTCTATAAATATATTCCGCGCAGATCCTGTTGTAAGAGAGTAGAGAGGTCAAGAGCGGGAAGGATGGGGGTGTTTTTTCTTTTAAAAAAAAAAAGTTCTGCCTGGATGAGATATGGGATAAGTTAGTTGAGTACGGGGCGTCACGGGATGTGGGGCTTTAGTTACTAGCACAAGTGATTTGAATAAGCTACTGTACGGTACTTATCCCAGGCAAGAAACATCCGGAAGTACGAGTGGATTGGTGATGCGCACGGATTTTTTGCCATACGAGTAATTATGTTTTGCGAACCCCTCCGGATATTTCTTGCCTGGGGAAAGTACTGCCCAGTACCGGTACTTTCGCTGTGTAACATATTGTAGCCTACCATGGATTACTAGCTTGTAGTGATGTGCAGCGGGGCATAGTTCTTGTGGTACAATCCAGCTGTCACCCCAGACATCCAGATCCAAATAAACTTTTTTTTTCTCTCACTTTCTTTATCCCAGTCTTCGCCTGCATTCCGCATTCCTGCCCTATCCACTGCCACCACCGCATGCAGCCAAGGATAATATCAATCCCCGCTTCGGAATAAGCACTAGAACTCCCAACAGACTCCCGTCTTTATCGACGGCGTTGCACGATGGTCCCGGACACCAAAAACCGACCTCTTGTTCACCTGTTCTTTCTCAGTCTCGTATGTTCTCGTATGTTCTCGCTACTCGTATGTTCTCATATGGGTCGGGCTGAAGCCAAGGGAAAGCTTGAATGGGCTGACAAGACATCAAGGAGACTGCAACCCTGTCGCACTGCTGTGGAACGAAGGAAATGCAAGAAGTTATGACAATCTCGAGTACATGCAAAGAGTAGCGGCTTGGCATAAATTTATGTGTGAGCCTACTTTTTCAAGATGCCCCAATCGGCACTCACTTCACCAAAAAGAGAGTTCAGAGAGTGCAAGAGGAGTCGACCTCAAGTGGTCTTGCGGGGGATTTTTTTCTCTGCTGAAAACTTTGTTGTTGCCGGGACCGGTTCGTTATTGGATTTAGTTGCGCCGCAGGGTGGTACAAGTCCAAATGTGAGACATCGCAGGGAACCATATTTAGCACCACGTTAACCCAACACACACCTGGTCCAGTTTCCCAGATGGTTCTGCTTCCGCTCAATTCCGAAAAAATTGGACTCTAGAGCCATCACGCTGTTCTTTTCATTCGATTCTTTGAGGATTCAATTGGTCGGAGAAGGGAGGGGTTGCAGGCTGTGGTAAGTTGCTCTGGGTTTCCGGGCATGACGGTAAGGCTGGAGCGGACGGATGGCAGCCAACACCTTGAGTTATGAGCGGGGATGTTCGACTTATCGATAACCACCAGACACAGCATCGTACGCTTTGGGCTATGATACCCAGTGGTCTGGGTGCGGGGTGATTGGGCCCGCCAAGTATTTCATCCCTAGCGTATCTGATCATCGTGGCAATGTATTCAATACGGTACGTGGGCGAGTTGGGTTCTACTCGTAGAGTATGATACCAAGTGTACTGTACTTGTACCAGTACTCGAGTACAGCATTCTCCCGGACTCGCACCTCAGCCCCACCACCACGCAGCACCAACCATATCATATCGGCAACTAGCCCATTCGATTACCTTCCTTGCTTTTGTCTATGAGAGCAAAGACTAAAAGCGCAAACCTTACAGATCTATAAAAGGATGAAAAAAATGATGAAAAAATGAAGCATAAACATCCTTAAGCCTCAACAACCGTTCGCGAAACCCATGCCACCCTCTCGCCTCATCGGCGGACTGGGAAGAAAAAATATACCTCCAGGCTACTTGAAAAGGAACTAGAAATATCCGCTCGTACGGTATCATTCTAAACCTGAAAAACCTGAATGACTAGACCAAAAGAGGCATTCAGCTGCGGGGTTGGAAAAGCGTTCTTCCCGTTCCAAACTTCGACAAGATCTACCAGAATTGTATGCAGAGAAGAGAAGGCGTTACACACTAAAAATCCCTTCAACTTGAAAAATTTGCACAAATGTTTCCCAACCCCAGGGCTGAGACCCTCTACTGGTCGAGTAGTAATACTCCCTCCATTCCATTCGATAGCCAAACACTCTACTCCCTAAGTCTATTGGTTCCGAGATGCAGTTATTCTAAGCGTGCAGAAAAGTGAAAGTGCAAAAGGGAAGACCGGTACATACGGGAACAACAACCAATTTGCACTTTTTTTCTTTTTCTTCCCCCACTCCACCTCCAATCAAGATTTTTTGGGGGTCCAGTTGGCCTGCTGTAAATGGAAGAAATCAAGCTTTTCTTTTTCCCCTTCCAAGGCTCCTCCCTGCGCAGGCGTGCTAATTTTGCCTAAAAACTGGAGCGGAGGGATTCCGGACCCCGGAGCTCCAAACACTTGTATCTGCATCTCGGGTAGAAAGTGTTACTGCTCGAAATTAAAAAGCGCGACTGGCCGGGTATGATACATCATCGGCTGAAGGGCAAAGAAAGTCCAAGGTATAATACTTGTACCGTACTGTACCAGGGGAGATATTTTCGCACAAGACCGGGACTACTTCGCGGGTTAACCCAAACTAATTTGTCCACTAATTTCTAGCGGGCAATTGTACAAGTTGATACTATTCTCTCCCCAGGGAAAAAATAGTACCAAAGACTTCTTAGCGAAACCAACCGGAGTATTATTTCGGCCGAAGCCCGAGGGCTGAAAGGAAAAAAAACTGCCCCAAGAGAGGTTCCATATGTTTCAATGCTCGTATTAAACACCTTTAGGCAAACAGGGCTCAATGGGGAGTACAAGTATTTACACAAGGGCAGTGCTACTGTTCATTGCTCACCAGACCCACCGGAAATGGTTCTTTCTAGGGTATTTAGTACAAAGCCCTACCTCATGCCATTCCCGGTACTACAATTATAAGATCACTTGAGCATCTCAAGTGCAAATCCCATCCTGATCATGTCAGCGGAGCATTCCCTCCCCCCTCTCGTATATTTAGCCTAAGAATCGGATGGCTATCCCGACCCTACACCATTCTCTTCCCAACTATTAGCAATTGCCTCACTCACCTAAGCCCACTGCGTGCCAGCGATGAACGCCCTACTGATGACCCTTTTGGACACCTATCGAGTATGTCGTGGAGGTACACATATGTGCTGTCAAAGTAACTAATCTCAGCCCGATAGATTGACCGATCTCTATTACTGTAACAAAGACAGAGAGTTGAGATTTTACTGGTCAGCTGGTGGAGTAAGTATCCGCGGGTGGGCGAAATGTTAGAGGAAGTGCAGAAAAAAGTGCACGGCGGGCAGAAGTGCTGGAAGGGTGCAGACTTGAACGAGCTGAGAGATGCAGGATTGGTTCTACGCAAATGAGAGAAAGAGGTAGGGGAAGGTGAAGTTTTTTTACTACCTGCGAGTGATAAGTGATGTAGTAGTGATCTTCAATTGAGATTACCGTACTTGCAGGTAACGAGAGTGCGATCCGTAAATTACAAACAAAAGGAAAAAGGAAAGAAAAAGAAGAAGGAAGTGCCAAAATACCGGTATACGAGCAGGATTCGACCGATTCAATAACCAAATACATCACAAAAATCAGAAGAAAGATAATACAGTTACAACCCCTCCCCCCAACCCCATACCATTCAATCAGAGTTCATCCCTCCACCTCCTCGCGGGTGCAAGCCTAAAATAATCACGAACATCTAAACTCCATCCCGGCCAAGCGAGATCGCTCGCTCTTCTTCTTCCCCTCTCACTATCACCACCACTTTCATCGGCATTCTCCTCATCCAAAGCCGTTTGTAACGCTTCTCCTCTCGCCCTGACATTCTCCCGACGAATCAAATCCAGTGCATCCAAGTCCATTCCGAACTCATCTCCGGGATAATAATACGCTCCTTCCAAAGTTGGGTGTATCAAGTCCAAGTCCGGGAGGCGGAACAGTTCAATGTGTTCGTCGGCCATGCGGACTGCTTGGAACCTCACTCTTCTGCTCCACCATTTAGTGTACTGAGTCTGGTCGTTTGGGGTTATGGGTGGGTCCGAGATTAACAGAGAGACGAGGGCCTTTAGTTCGTCCACCCTACGCGGGTTCGAGGGTGGAGGGGTTTGGTGGATTTGGTCGTAGAGGGTTAAGTCATTGAAGAGGTAGGTGCACCAAGTGGGGAGTTGCCAGGTTGTAGCCGGTGGGGGTTCTGCTACTACTTCGGGGGAGTCATCGACAATTCCGTCTGGCTGGGTGGGTGGGAGCGGTGAAGGCGTTGAACTTGGGGGGTCTCGAACGATGTTTCCCAAGAACGAAACACCTCGTGAGATGCCTCGTGAGATAACCCCCTGTGTAGCGAGAAGAGAGCGAAGGATCGCGTTGAGTGTGTTGGGTATTATGTCCCTGGCGATATTCCTGCGGGGGCCGGTGTAATCTATAGGTATACCTGCGTCCTCGCAGACGTTCACAAGCAGCCGAGATAATTCAATTTGGAGTTCGTTTAGTTTTGTGAACTTCTCAACTTCTCCAACAAGGCGGTAAATGATCTCGTCCATATCTCTGAAACCGCACTGCCGTTCAACACGAGTCTCTAGAATCTCGCCCCCGGCCAACAACGCTCCAATCTGAACTTGTAACTTTTTATACCAGAACGGTTCCTCGTATTGAAACACCCCATCAAGCTGCAACCTATCAATGACACTCCTTGCCTCTGGGGTCTGGTATATCGACTCATTCGTATACGCGGTGTAGTTTTCTCGCATAACCTCCAAGTTGAGAGCGGTTCTCCTACGGCGGTCGAGGGCCTCAAACCCTGATATCTCATGCATCAGCATGACAACAAGCGTTTCGGTGCAAATGCCCTCCAGGAGCCTACGAGTCGCATTTCTAGAGACCACACGCTCTTCCGTATACCAATTACGCAGATTCTGCATTCTTTCCTGCTCCTCGGGGGGAAGAGAACGATACCAAGCGCCTCCCAAAATCCCAGCCACCAGACCGTTAATCCCTTCCCTCAATATCGTATCCATCCCGCCAGAGTACGCCTGAACAAGCAACAAGAGCCGAGCGTACACCAATATGTTCTGCCTCGGATTCTCCACCGCCTCGTCGGCAAGGCGGAGATCATCACTCTGGTTGGATGAATGCTTTATCAGACTACTCACCGCATAATTTGTTACTGAAATCTCCTGTCGGAAGTTCCCGTTGCTCCTTAGCCTATTCCTGATAGTTCTCGGACCGAGTGATTCTCGGGGATCCTCTATCACAGGTTGTTCGTTTTCTCCTGCTGACGGCGAGGGGCGAACCCAGCCAGGGTACTCCATACCCATTTCAGCGAAGGACCGCCTAATCTCCCTTTCCAAGGTTGCCGGCAGAAGCTGGTGGGTTGGGAAGAACTTGTACCTTTCTGAGTCTACAATTAGTCCGCTAACTACCCTGGAAGCTCGCTCGGGATGCCTCCTATTAAAAGCTCGGTCAAAGGCCAGCTCTAATTGGTAGGTGCCAAGAACGCTTCCCTCTGAGCTCAAGACACCTATTTCGGGAAGTGGCCTGAAGAGAGCGGTCTCAGTGGCCCATGGGTGGACTTCTATATTTTCCATATATCCATAGTGGCTTAGTCTCTCGGCTGTACTGCTCGTAGCCATTAGCCATCCTAGCTCAATCACAATTTCTGGGCTAGCGATTTACTTTACTTACACTCTCGGGGTTTCGCAAGTGAGAAGCAGTCTATAGGCTAAAGCAATACCAGCGCCTGTTCCAATGACATACCCAAGAGCCCTATCGTCGTGCTCAAAACCAGCTGAATCTCTCAGAGTTCTAGCGAAGTTTTGTTGCTCATTTTGATATACTCCCAATTGTGCCTCGTATGTTTCTCTCGCTCTATTAGCTTCCCTCTCACTCAGATCACGCAACACAGGCATAATCGGCTTCCTCACGCCTCCAGTTCTCAGGTGGTATAACAGGGGTAGATATCGATCGCCAGCAAGCATCCACGATATAAACTCCTCGTAGTCAAAAGAGACCCTCTGTTCAGCCCAACAGGCCGGAATAGTAAATCCAGTTGGCTGCCCTTCCTCATCTCTCCCTGTCCCCATGTGTTCGGGGTAGGGAATGAAATGATAAGATCTAAGTACCGTGTCAAGTAAATCTCTAAAATCAAAGTTCCCGGAAAGGCAAGGGCACGATCTATTAGCATAGTCAACGATATTGCCGTGAAATCCTAGAGGGCAGTCTCTTGGACCACGCGGGAAATTGAGCTCAGCTGGTCTGTTGACATAGAAATTGTCTGCCGGACCAACGTCTTTGAAGCTAGGGTATCGCATGACCGAGCCGGGAAACTCTCTGAATGGGCGGCGTCTAGGATAGGGCTCGTCAGGTGCGCGGTGTCCACGGTAACAATGTTCCATTGTTGCGTCCAGCGCGGCGATCCCCCGAGGAAGGTCTAACCAAACTTTTACGCGAAGTGGATTCATGAGAAATCTGAACAGCCGGCGGAGCTATATCACCGGACTCCAGGTCAATAACGTCAAATTTAGCTTGTGGGAATGAATGTAAAAATACCTCTTCCAAGCTTTCCGAATTAGATGTCCTCAACATGTAAGCAACATGAAAAGTAGCCACACAATATCTATCAACTATTTTCAAGCACGCAAACATCAGTATACGAGCTTGCTAGCACAACCGGGACGAAAATCACCAGTGATAGTCAAAATATTAATCAACTCCCGGTCCTTCTGAACATAAACACTCTCTTTCCCATCTCCCGTACTTTGCGTCTCCAGTTCATCCCTTTCCACATCAACATCGAGCTTCCTCACTGTGCCCCTCTCGAACTCTGGCGGGAAGCGTAGGTACTCGACGTGAATCGCAACACCCTCGCGCCACTTCCGGCGCTGCGCATGCAAGCCACTCCTCATATAGGTCGTGGAAAAGAACCTGAGGTGGTTGAAGGCGCCTTTGATCAATTTTAGCGCAGGCCTGATATCAGCAGGCCTCATAACTGATATCGATCCGACGACCAAGTCTTCGTGATTCGCCATGAGGTCCCCAGAATGTCTAGTTTTGTACCCGTTAAAACAGTCGATCACTCCAGTACGTATGTCTGTATGCCACCTTACTGGCCTGCAAAACCGATGGTTTGAATCAAACTCCAGGAGCATGTAGATCGAGGTATCCCAGCCAGTGCGATAGTACCGATCCAGAATTGCTAATGTAGGAAATGTGTTGTTCTCCCGGCTGTATTCCCTGTAACTATCGAGCTGTGCTTCGTGTGCTGTCTCCTTCCGTGACCTGATACCGACTACCAGCGTTACAACCTCTATAAACTCCTCCCCTGTTAGCAGAGGAGTCTCTGGAATATCACGATATCTCTCCTCCCTCCGCCGAATCTGCCTCTCTTCTAGCACCTGTGCTAGCCTATACTGTAACCTCCAGTCAAACTCATCCCCGCATGTCTGCCAAAACCAGAGCTCGAGAGGGTGGACGCTGTTACTCCGAAGTATACGAAGATAGGAGAGTGTGAAAGCGGCCATGAGCAGCGGGATCACGGCAATTGAGACGGAAGGGTACAACACAATCTTGTTGATAGTGATGGGGACCCACAAGTTGAGCCAGTGCAACGTGCGTAAAGGATATTGTGGATCATTCGCCCAGAGATCCCAACAGAGCAGAACGAAGGGAGTGATGTATTGCGAGAAAACTTCGTTAAGCAGAAGGTGTGTCGCGACCGGCTTGATAACCATCCAGGCATACCCCCCCAGGCTATCCCCAAAATCTAGAAGGCCGATTGTCTTCAGAGTATCCATATTGAAAGTGCTATTCCTATAGACTTTTGCCGCCAGGTCGATATATAGTCTTGCTTCGTCCATGTTACGCAGCCACCCTGAATAGATCAGGCTGATTGATGCCGAGTGATAGAGGAAGATGTCCGGTAAGTTCTCCAATACGTGAGTACGAAGGGTGCCGCGAATTAATACCTTCCGATAAAGTATATCTCCTCAGCTGCGAGGTATAACTATAATCTTTGATAGTGCCTACCTACCCATTAAGACACCAAAAACATACTTAAACTGTCCCCGAGAAAAGCCAGTCTCGTATAATAATCAACCGTCCAAACTTCAAAAATAATATAAAATAAAACTCTCCCAAAATCGTTTGCTCAAACCCACTGAACACTCTCAAACAGTGAGACAGGCTCGGAAAGAATTTCGCAAAGCCTTCAAGAATAAGGTTCATGATCTCTTTGTCCTTACGGACCACGTCAGAATTCAGCTTTTTTTCCCCTCGATCACTGAGCGCTCGGCAAGTAAGTTACAAGCAACCAGAAGCAAGATGATAAAGGCCAGGTACAATACCTACAGATAATTTGGCAGCAGCAGAAGGGCTATTTCCTCCCGTTGCGAGCAGAACCAGGTAGGGTTCTAATCTCCAGGCCATGACGACAAGCTCCCAATCAATCCTAGTGGTGAACAAAAATGGTATTATATCCCATAAACTCAACACCCACCGAAGAGCACAAAGTTTGTATAAAATTAAAAAAGACACCACCCTGCATGTAAGAACCCAATGAAAGCCCAGCGCAGTCTACCAGACTCGCGCTCACAGCCTATTGTTCGACAGTTAGCAAGAAAGAAGAAAGAAAAAGAAAAAGAAAGTTCAACAAAGAATTGGAAATAATGCCTGCAACCTAAACAAAAAAAAACTTAAAAAAAACTAGAAGACAAAGATTTCTACAAACGGTGGCAAGCGAGCTTCACAAGAACATATGCAACTGCAGCGCGTAGGAGTGGGTGTTCTAGCGAGTCGACTTACCGGTACCAAACAAGCTTCATTTTCGATCACTCGGAGCACAGTAGCTGTCAAATGGAAATAAAAATCGTATTACATGCGTTCGTGTTTTAATCTATCAATCCCTTGTTAGACAGACATGTTCTGCTCACTCTCACATTGTTTACCGTATATCTTACAATTTCACACTCGCACAATAGCAGACAAGAAGTATCCGAAAACAGGGGCCGTGGATTTGTATGGGCGCGCAGATACCCACGAACCTTTGCCACATATTTTGCGAATGTTGATTTTCGGATGCTTGCCTGCTGCGAGTACAAAAATCAACCAAAGTCTTTTCTATTAATACCGGTAATAGAGAGATAGCATCGCCTCAATAGACAAGCGAGAGCGGAACACGGGACCGGGGGGGGGGGGGAAGAAAAAAAAAACTGAGAACAATACCGGTACCGGTACCGTAAAAACCCCGAAATCCACCACCTCTGGCAGCTCTGTAACCTCCGAATTTTGAGTCAAGAGCTCTTAATAAGGAACAGCGTTTTCCTCACATGCTCTGCGATCAGCCCGCTGGACATGTCAGATCCCATTAACCGGCACTCTCAATTCTGTTAACCTATGGGACTAAGCCTATCGTGGTCTGACAAGTGGATTACGGCTGATGACCCGATGGTGGATTTCAAGAGTCTTTATGGTAGAACATACCAGTAGTCCTCAAAACAGACCACTGACCCTCTCTGTCACCCACTCCTAGACATATATTCGATGCCTAAATCCAGGAAAATTCTGCGCACTCCTCCGTCATCACGAACAATGAAATAATATTGGAGCCACCGACAACAAGCAACAACAGACATGAGAAAGGTTTCAGAAAAAAGGAGATATACAGAGAAAGTCTGAAGCAACACCAGTAAACCATAGTGGATTCAGCGAGTGCATGATAGGACTTCGGCGGTGGATATTGGGCCCTACAGATCCTTTTGGAGGGGGTGTGGTGCTCTGATGGGGTACCGGCACCATAGCTGAGGGAATCTTTATCGATTACTCCTCATCCGTCAACTTGGAATGAAATGCCTTTCTGTTTCAACAGCATCCCACATACGGTACAGTGCAAGCACTTGCCCGTGGATGCCACACAGTATTACCCACTTTGTAATTGATAAGAACTCGTATGCATTGCGGGCGACGTGCACTCCATCTTCGGCACCTATCGGACCCTGGCTGTCCCTATCCGGCCACCCAAAAGCCCTCTCCGTGCACGTTTCCCGCCCGCTCCGCAAGGTACCGAGGCGTGCGATATACGGTAGAGACCAATTCTAAACATATCATAGACCCCTGCTCCTATCGTAATGCGGTGAACAATCGCTATAAACAACCCGCAAGGGTCCTAGTTAGCCAAACCTGTACGTTATGTTGGAATCGACATCTATCTGTCCTAGCGGCACCTTTTGGTACTCCCTCATCGCAGCCAATAGAGGTGGTGAAGTGCTTAACCTACCGTATCTGTTGTGTCGGGGTTGACATCCGCCCGTTCCAACAGCACCTCCACAATTCCTTCATGCTCTTTCTTTCTTAGTGGCCCATACTAATCTCATATTACCGCTGGAGTCAGACCCCATCTGTTCGTCTCCAATACCGGTAAAGCAACCGCAGCCTCCGCCCCACCGACGATCCTACTTTGTGGAGTGCTGAAAATCCCTGGGCATATCGTTCATCCGATCAGGTCGAAACCAACGCACCCCCCCCCCCCGATTCCCTAAGAGCAACTTGGTCATATCCAACCAGAAGCCTCAGCGCAAGAGATTCCACACCCTCTGCCACCCCTCCTCCCACAGGTGCCTCTCGGTAACAAGAAACACCATAGCCCAAGGGCGATGCTGATGGCGCCGAACTACGAGGGGATTAAAGGTCTTTGGCGCACTGAAAGCTGAGGTATGTCGAACAAACTTCGGCAGTCATCGAATACGGGCTCCGGAAGAGAGCGGAGTACGCGATAGATTCTCTTGAAGAGCAAAGTGAATAAGGCGCACAGTAGGTGAGGAACTCTTGCCCGTAATGAGCCTTAGGGAGTAACCCCCTTTACCCTACTTTTGATACAGTACCACATAATGCATGGAGCTTGGCAAAAACCTTCTGAAAAGAGAAAATCTTTCCCATAATCTACCCTCGAGAAAATCAAAAACTTTTTCAAACTGCACCTTTGGCAGAGACGCGCCCAGCAAATATTGCCTACTGTGCCTATCCATACAGCGCCCTTTCTTTTTTAGCCAACTGCCAAATATTTTATTGCCTGCCTACCAGCAACCGAATACCGGTAAGAGTTTGTGATTCTAAAAGTACCGTACCGTGCTGTAAAACAAAAGTAGTTAGGGGGTCCTCTAGTGCAACTGCAAAACCATGGTTGGGCAACCACGATTTCGGAACCGACCAATAGGATGTCCCAAAACATGCTCACTTAATCCATTTTTAAGGGCGACGATTGGTTAGTTTCCGAATCACAGATGCCAAACCATGGTTTGCAGTTGCGCCAAACATCCCCTAAAATCCTAATTAATTATAATTTTTTTAAGCTTAATAATTACCTGTCATTCCGATAGGGTATTTTAATCGTGGGGATTGTTGAATTTTAAGGTAGCCTATTATTATGGCTAGTAATTCCTAAATGAGAAGGTGAACTACTATGTTACCGTCTTGAAGTAACGATCGATTTTTTTGAGCAAGCTAGCATGACAAAAATTGAGTTATTTGATCATAGAAAAGGCTTAAAAAATCGACAGTCGATTCTGATTAGACCTTAAATTTAGTTTTCATTCTGATTTATGGTTCCTCTCGTTTGTGTGGTCAGAGAAAGCCCTACTATTCTATTGCTATCATACTTTAGAGGTAACGTTTTGGGCACGTCTTTGCTAAGGATCATATTTGAGGGGTTCTCATTTTTCCGGAGGTATGGAGAGGGTTTTCTCGCACCATCTAGGAACTCCTATAAATCTAGCCATCTCTTTCCAAAGGTGTGGTCATGGTTGGAAGTTAGTGTTTTGGTTGATTTCAAGGGCTGGGCACCTTACACTGCCGCACAGTCCCTGGCGCTGGGTTGCCGTCAACCTTGGGTAATTTAGCCCCAACCTCACCTCTCCCCCCCCGATTAACCCACCACAAAGGTGCACGACAACCGTCTCCCTCAAAGATCATGTCTCTCCTCGTCTTCCCCAACGAGCTCCTCCTACAAATCTCCTCCTTCCTAATCCCACCAGACGTCAACTCCCTCCTACGTACCAACCGCCATCTAGCAGGACTCCTAACCCCCGTCCTAATTCCCAGCCTATTCCGACCCGACGCAAAAAAATACGCCAAAAGTGCTCTCTACGCCTTCGCCTCCCGCAATGACAGCACCACCGTCAAAAAGCTCCTTTCCATGGGAATCCAGGAAAATATCGCCACAAACTGGAGCGTCCTTCTCGACGCGATATATTCCCGTCAAAGCCCAGTCGTCGTTCGGACGCTCTTGGACTGCGGCCTCAATGATGCAGCCCTGACCAGGTCCCTGCCTGGGGTGGCGCTGCACGAAGCGGTCAAGGTTGGGTGCGCAGAGGTCGTGGAGGTGCTGCTTCGCAGCGGAAAGTTCGATATCAACGCGCGTTCCTGGCAAGGCTTCACACCACTGCACTTGGCCGTGGAGAGAGAGAACGAAGAGATGCTTCATCTGCTGCTGAAGGAGGAAGACCTCGATCCCAACATGGTGAATAACGATTCCCTCACACCGCTGTACTTTGCCACGTTCCGTGGGTCGGAAGGATGCGTACGCTTGCTTCTCGCCGACAAGAGGGTGCAAGTCAATACGCCGAATACGAACGGGTGGACGCCGCTGCAGTGCGCCGTTAAGGACGCGAATGTCGCCCTCGTCAAACTGTTCCTCGCGGACCCCCAGGTCGATCCGAATGTTCCGTATACACTAGACGGCTCCACGCCGATGCATCTCGCTGTGCGTAATTACCAGAGGAATAACCTAACCGTTCTCCGGCTGTTGCTCGATGATGCTAGGGTCCAGACGGACCTCCGGGACATGTACGACTACACGCCGTTGCAGCTTGCCGTCCACCGGGGCGATAAGGAGACCGTGGCTGTCTTGTTAGAGTGTCACAGGGTGAATGTCAACGTGCGGGATAAGTTCGGAAATACCCCCTTGCATTCTGCAGCGATAGGCGGGCACTTGGGAGTTATGGAGGAATTGCTTGAGAGGTTGAATTTAGATCTCGACTTGAGGAATGTGGATGGGAATTCTATCAGGAATTGGAAAGGGCACCGGAGGTTTCCTTCGGAGACTGAACACTTTTTAGAGGCTTGGTTGAGGGATCGAGGGTGAAACGGGAGTTTTACTTGTGATATCGGAATGCGCCACAATAGAAGAGTCAGTCTGCGCAGATCAAGTTCTTGGGCTAGTAATGGTATCACGATGGAAAGGTGCGATGTTCTCTGTACAGTACTGCGACTTTGTATAATATATAGATTGGTAGCCAGTATCATACATCTTAAGTTAGTTAGAAGCCCACCACTCACCACTACAATCTAAAAAAACTCTACTATCCTCACACTTTACTTCCATTCCCAAGCACCGCTCACCGCAACGCGCATATCACGGCCACTACTCACTTCCGCAATACGTTGTGCTAGCAGCGATCCTTGTCGCAGATATTCCCCAGAGTATCCCATCAGTTCGCCTTTGACACCACTAATTCCGTTTATCGAACGGAGGCGAATTCGCTTTTCCCACTACTACAAAAAAGGGCCAGAAGTACAGGGGGGGGGGGGGACTGATTCGTAGGACAAAATTCCAGGCGATAATCGGCGCTTGCGCGATCTTGTATGAAGAGAAATACATGTTTTAACTTAGGGCTAGGAGTATATATGATAAACGAGTGATCGTCTGTGCGCATAGGCTACCATAGGTGAAATATTGAAAAATGTCCCGAGGCCGGCTCGGTCAGGGCTTGGATTTCAAAGCTATATAGCCTTTATAGCTTTAGCATGGTACTCACTGTACGATAGATGAAATAGTGAACAAGATCGGAAAAACTTTTGTTTTGAATGAGGGATATAAAAGTTAGTAAGTTACATGACTTCTATCATAATAATATCCTTTCCTTCTATAACATTTTTAATTCGTTCCAAATAATTATTGCTATACGAGCAGAGAAATTAAACATCTATATTATTAAATAAAACTTAGCGGGGCCCTACTGCCCACTAGATATGAAACCATTGTGCCGGTCAAAGTTTCCAAAGAGGTTTGTCCTCCCAAGGAACCCTCGTGACATCAAGCCCCCCCCCATAACTAGAATCCTTCCAATATCGCACCTGCCATCTAAATCAAAAGTGCCAATCTCCGCTGTCCTTGTTAGTAGTTTCCGGAGCCATTGTGCCGGTCAAAGTTTCCAAACAGGTGTCCTCCTAAGAAACCTTTGTGACATCAAGTCCCCCCATAACTAGAATCCTTCCAATATCACACCTGCATCTAAATTAAAAGTGCTAAATCTCCGCTGTCCTTGTTAGTAGTTTCCGTAGGTAGAAGTATCACAAACTCTCACTCAGGCACTGGCCCCCCACACCTCCAGTTATCTAGCCCGGCTTACTTCACAAGCTTCCCATATCTCCCGAAGAAGTGAGAGATAGCTGTGGAGAGGCAGCTCTAACTCTCAGATATTCCGTATATAAGGGGAAGTTGCTTGCTGTATCTGGCGATACCGAGCGGGTCCCCCCCGACGACAGCTGACCCTCCGGGCTACGGCCTTGCCCGTCCCTGCCTTCAGGCTCTGCTTGAGGACCTGCTGTCGCAGGCCTCATTTGGGTTAAATCCTGAACTGGAAGCTCGGGGATGGACACAGGACGTCCGACTAGGTTTCCAGGCCGTATGCGGGGCCGCGTATCCGGAGGTCGCACAGTCTCATCAGAACTATTCCCGGTTGGGGGGTACACCGTAGGTGAGCCCGCTGCGGGATCATAGGCACTCCAAAAATCCGGACCAAAAAGTGCTTCATCCAGTGTCATGTCGTCATCGTCATCATCCTCATCCTCATCCTCATCTTCGTCGTCTGTTCTCGAACTCGGAGGGTCGTCCACTTCTTCTCCTATAGCGCGTAGGAATGGGGGTAACTCTCCGCCACTGACCCGATAGTCTTCTTCCCTCCTTCTGTTATTCGTGAACCTGGCCTGATTAGCGGCGAGTTTGACCAGTAAAGTGAATGTGTAGTCGCCTCTATCCGGTCCCTCGGGACCTGGGAATAGAGTATGAGGTGGTGGGGGTGGAGTGTCCGAAATGAGCTGCGATTCCGTCGTGGTGGTGGTGAGAAGGTAGGTGCAATGAACACAGGAGAAAACCCCCACGTTGCATGCCATCACGCAGAGGGGCTCTTTCCATTGTGAGCACCCCATATGGTCGAGTAGTGCCGAAAGGTATTTTGAGTCTCCAAAAATTAGAAGGCCGGTAGCTCCTATGCACAAGAAGCAGAGCCATCCACTGTAAGTTTGAACTTGAATCGAGTCGCGAGTGATGGCGGGTGTACAAGCAAGAGTAATGAGGTGGCTAACCACCTGTGTGACGAATGAAGGCCACAGGGTAGCCGTATTATCCATTTTTTCAATATAGCGTTAGTAAATCTGTTGTTCAGGGCTGGTAATATAGCAATGTGGAATATAGGGCTTTAGTGTTGATCGTAATGATGGCGGTGTTTGATGATGGTACAATAGTGTTGGTCGTCCTATCCAGGCTGATTATATCCTCTGAATCAAAATGGCAAATACAGCCCTCTTGAACCCATCTCATTCAAGCTTATACACTATTTCTCAAGAGTTAAGATGCTGTTTCGAAGGGGTTGTTTGGCCGATAGTAAGCTCATTTCATCCATTGTCTTATCCTCTTCGATTGTTCCATATTCAAGTAAAGGCAGGATACGATCCCTATCTGAAAGTGACAACGCTCCCGCCAGAGCCATGATATCAGAACCTAGCCTCACCCAATGTAATATCGGTGAAGGTGCCGTAAAGGTGGGTAGTAGGAAGTCAATAGCGTGATAGCCCTCACCTTTGATTAAGCCAAGTATTAGAAAGGAGGTGAATGGAATGCCAACCAATTCCGAGCCGAAGCGATTCCAAATAGCTCCAAACCCAACTCCCTTAATCCTAGACATGTTCCCAATCTCTTTTTTGCCATACAGCCCACTGCAAATACCAAGGTTCCGATCCAAGGGGAAAGGGCACGCTGCAGCCATCTTCAGGTCTTTTCAAGGTGGCTTTACACTGTTTCCCCACGTTCGTGCCTCACCTAAATGCCAATGCTGCTCTCCATTCTGCTTCCTCAGGGTCCCTTCTCTCGATAGCGATCACTGGAAATTAACTCTCTGCTCACACAAATAGATAATGGGGTGACTCCTGGCGCTTCCTTCGATGATCAGAATAGCAAACCGAGTTTCCAGGGGTTCGTCTAACCTTAACCCTTCCGTTAGAGTAGAGAAGCTGTTATGAGAAAACAACTAGAGATAAAGCCCCCAGGCGTAAGAGACACTACCCTCTGCTGAGAATATCTAGGAATCAGTTGGGCACACCGAGGAGGGAAGCTAGGTCCGCAGATAGATTAATGCAGCCAACAGAGGATCATGCAAGCCTTCCTGCTAATTGGTTGGCCCCCGCTCACCCCCCTTCGCCCTCGAGGTTTACAGCGCCTACGTGTACTCGCACGTCTTGACTTAGTTCTAGTCCCTTTAAAATTATATAAGCCTTGAGGATTTATTGGACACAAGGAGTAAAATATGCCAAAGGGTGATCCAATTGATTGTGATGCTCTCAGTCACTGAAAACTCAAGATTAGTATTTCCAACCTGCTAGAGTCCTGCACCCTCAATACTGGAGTACCCATACCGGACCTCGAGTAGCGTAGCCTGATATAAAACACACCGGTATTCATTAAACCAGTGAGACTCCCCAACGAGCTTCCACTACTCCCTGGGTTAGCATCTGCTGTTCAGCAATAAATCACTCATCAGCTAATCCCAGAAGATAGGGGCAGAGTGATTACAAGGAGCTTTTACGGTTCGTCGAGCCCACCCAACCAATCCAGTAATCGCCATAACTTCAGAACCACCTGCACAGGTCAGTCCACCACCTCACCGATATCTCGGACATCCGGAGCTATTTGCGCCGCTTCTCCCAAACTGTATAAATTTTACCTACAATAGTACCAGGAAACTACCACACCCGACCCCTCAATCAACCCCGACTTGAATTTCGGAGCCCAAGTCACACAACTCGAGCGGTGAGCCGATATGTCCAGAGATTCACAGTACTGTACTCGAGTACTTCACCCATCAGCGTTGGAATTATAGTAGCTATCAAGAATAGAAAAACATATTGTAGGTTGGGTATGGTGACAGGCAGTGCTATCACTGACTAACCAGAAGCCCCTACTCAAGTGCTCCGGGTCTCCTGGACCCGTCCGCTCGTGACACATGCACACAGACAGCGCCAAATCTCCAAGTCTCGCGCCCAAGAGGCGCAATGTGTGACCCACAATTGACAGAATGAGTTTCCAATCCAATCATGGGCCGACGAAAGGTCACCCTCGAATTTGTCATGCGGGCTTACGAGTACTTTCCGGATAATCGGCTTGCTATGATATGATACAGGGTGGGAAGGAAGTACGGTACCGGTACGAGTAGAACAAGCTTTTCGCAAAAAGCTTAGCCTATTCGAAACATCCAATCTTGGGTAAACTATATTAAGCCTATGATATCCTTTCGCCCGCTAAAACATTCCAGCCCGGTTTGAAATGTTGAATTACTAGTCAACGCACTAAGGCTGGCCTATTTGAGTTACAATCATGATGGGAAAAAACTTGGTTGATCATAAGAGGTGAAACGCTCCGAATAGGGGGGGAGAGCTGCTCATCAGGGCCCATGATGGAAGCAAGAAAGCCTGCGTAGAATCACTCCCGACCTCTCAAATAGGCCAAGTGTTCAATATTTCAAACCGGACTAGAGCATCCCAGCGCCTCCCTGATAGGCTTTCGATCGCCGAGTTTCGGGATCTAAAAAGTTCACAGGCGCTGGAATTTGGGGTAGCTTCCGTTACAGTTATGATACGGCACGCGAGCGTTTTTAGCTCAAACAACAACCAACCCTACCGTACGGTACCTTGCGGAAGGAAGGCGACGGACTGTGATGAGTGTTTTTTCTTTTTCTTTGTGGCGGTGCCTCTCCAGTTTAATTGTCAGTTTTTTCCGCGATATGGTAAGGCGCACCGCCACGGAGTTGCTCGTCACCTTCCGCCGCCTCCCGCAACGTCACGGTAAAAAAAAAACTAGCATAATTGCTACTTTTAGGACTTCTAGAATTTCGAAAGAGCCATTCAGCCCCCCCTGTTGGTACGGATATAACAGATCTTATCATATTCGGAGAGGTAATTCCAACCTGCTATGTACTCGTAATGGGATATGGGATGATGCAGTATGTGCCATGTGTTGTTTGTTGGTCATGACATCTTATACCTATCATACTACGGTAGTATAGGCGCAGTGGGGTTTAGGAACGCATTTCAGTCTCGACTTCCGCCACATGAAGCTGGCTATAACCTCACGGGGATGATGAGAGGGGTTCAGAAGAGGAGACCTCTATCCTCTGTTGGCAGCGGTCAAGTAGACTAGAGTCTAGAACAATAAAACTTAATGCGGTCAGGGTACTTATCATAGGACGCGCCGACAGAAAATGTCACCTTGTATCTAGAAGGCAAGTTCACCTTAGGATGCGCCCCAGTTCATCTGATCTGCCCAGAGGTCAAAGTTCCCAACCAGGCTAGGTATAGAGTCCAGACATTCAAGTATCCCCATTTGATACATACACGGATTTAATGGTTGAACGATTTCTGCAAAGTTTTTTTTCACAGACTTCAACTTTGTTCGAAATGGACAAGTGAACAATACGCATTTTAACTCACAATTAAACTGTAGCTACCAAGTGGTAGAGTGAATACAATTGGGAGATGTTTTTTTTCCTCCTAAATCAGGGTTTCTAATTTTTGATATGCAGATCTGTTCTGGTACTCGTACAATCCGAACATATATATGAAAGACTTGCAGTTTTCGAAAGTATCCGGATGCCTGGGCGCCAAGACGTCTAAATTTACGCCTAAAATCCTCCGTCTTAGCGCCAAGGCGTCCGGATACTTTTGAAAACTGCAAGTAGACTATAATACGAAAGGCAAGAAATGCGAACTCAACTTCAGAACACAAGCTAGTTTTTCTTCTTCTTTTCTTGCACGGTATTCGCAAAAGAAGGAGGGGGTTCTGCTCCTTGTGCCCCGGACTGGAAGAAAGAAAAAACGAGGACAAAGTAAGCACAACCGCTAAGATGTAGTAAACAAGACCCGAGATAAACCTGTAGAATATCAAAATATGTTAATAATAAATAGTATCAGTGCCGGCACATAGACTACCTCGACCTGTTCGCTCTTGGTAAATTTGGCCGGCAGGAGGTATTAGCCTGCTGCTACTCCCCTCTATTATGAGCTAATACACTACTCGGGCGGCCGAGTTGAAGCCGGGCACTTAAAACGGCAGTGCCCATACAATGTGTCCTGCTTCAATTCGGCTGCGCCAGTAGTTTACGCCGATAACCTGACAATCTGACACCGGCATCCGACTTCAAGTGCTGAACTTTGCGCGCCTTTGAACTTTGGAGGGCATTTGGCAACGCATACCGGTAGTTGATGGCTTTGATTCTTCCCCTTTGTCCTCACCGGTCAAACAAGCGGTTAAGTTCTGGTTTGTTTGTTTGGCCTACCTACGGTATTAGCACGAGGACAGTCAATAAGCACAACCCGCCCCCCCAATTTGTACGCTAATATTATGATATGATACGAGCATTGGACGATCAAAGAAGGGTTATGTTCGCTTTGGTCCAAATGGCAAAATTCCCAGCTCCAATACTGTGATCCGTATGTGAGTTTATTGGAGATACCGGCACAATGTAGCGGGGTAAGTTAGGGCACAATAGAAGGCCGTTACACTGGGGCGATAACTTATCGCGCTCCTGCTCGGGCCCGAGCATTCTGCGGAGATCTTGACAGGCGGTGGTGCAGCACCAGCACAACTCAGCACAAGTATGATAATAAAGGCAGGCGCTGTGCCAACCCGAGTGCCGTATTCGTACAGCAAACTACGGTAAAGCATTCCTGCCAAATCATGGAGACCGGGATTTCAATGATCCGTGAGAAAAGTGGCTGATTGTCTTGGGCGGGGCCAGCTCCGTAATTAACACATCGGGCAACCGAAACCTCTCTGCCCTCTTGGATGTGAGAATGGTGGGCCAAGCGCGGAAGCAGCCGCCAGTGATAGACGCTCTGTTCTGTCTCTGTTCCATGAATAAACCTCTTTTGCTTGACAAGGTTGGGGATAATATTGCGGATTGTGGATCTCTTGTGGCTGGCAAGTCAAGGAGGATTTTACTAACTGGCCGCACATTTTTTTTTCTTTTCCCACTCCTGCGCCTTCTCCATAGAATTGACCTAACATCCAAGGGCGAATCAGTAGCTATGGATGGGCTCGCGATATCATGCGAGGCCAATAAGCGGAGACATGATCTTTGGACCACCCTCTCTTTTCCCTTGCCCTCGAGGAGAGTTCTGTGTCTCCCCGCCCCCCACTAAATTCTCGCTGGGAGGGATGCAAAGCTTACCCGCTTGTCCAGCGGTCATGACCCCGAAAGTGAGATTTGGGCGTCATCGCTCCAAACGGTTGAGGTCATCACACACACCCACACGACACACCGTTTCCCACAATCACCAGTCAGGTCTTGGGATAGTCTACCGGGACTCGTAAGCTCCATTTTTCTTTTCTACCCTTTCTTTTCTTTTCTTTTCCACCCTTTCTCCCCTTTCGCCTTCTCCCTCTTCCTCCCTTGGGCCCTTATCGTACCGGTATCTCCTTCAGAGCCACCACTTCTTCATCCACTACAAGTATTATACCCACAACACATCCCACTCCCTTCTCTTCCCCCTCCACCCGTTTAATATCAACCCCGTTTCATCCTCGCTTCTTCTTCTCCCGCTATTTTTCCATTTTCGGTTTGATCCTCATTGCCCAAGGCGCTGCAGGCGGCTCTGTGAAACGCTGCACTTTAATAAAACGCTTTGCGGTAACGAGGCACACAATTCAATCTGTTCCTCCCACCACCACCATACATCTACTCAATACCATCCCTCGCATTCCCCCCCTCGTCATCATTCCTTTCTATTATATCAATACTGTGCAATCCTCCCCTCTGTCGACAAACACGCCCTGCTGGAACAGTTTATTTTCAACACGACATCCTCGCCCCTTGCTCCCCATTCATCCATCTCACCCGGGATCATAAACTCGGATCCGAGTCGATTATATCGGCTGTCGAATACCCTTCAATATGCCGGTCTTGGACATCTTCACCAAGCGAAAGGTTCCAAACAGAGTGGTCCTATCGTGAGTCCCCTCTGACTTTGCTCCGTTCCAACTCTCCCCGTCACTGACACGAGAGAAACAATCTAGCTATATTTTCGATTATGTTGTCATAGTGTAAGTGAATCCCATTCGCCTCGCACCTTCCCAGAGCTTGTGATAGGGTCATTCGAGCATGAGGCGTGAGCACACACGGACGCAGCCTAACAAAGAACAGAGCTTTCATTCTAATATTTTCCGCGCTCGATCTTGCCGAACCCTTCCATCAACACTTTTCGCTCAATAACGAATCCATACAATACCCATTTGCTGAACATGAGAGGATACCAGCTGTTTGGGCTGGTGTTATAGCGTGTTTGTTTCCCTTGGTCTTTATTATCTTCTGGACCATGTTGATCGACGGCCTTTATTCTCACCACAAACCCCCGAATACCCGGAGACGCATGCTAAATAACAACGGAGTATGGACTATATCGGACAGACTGTGGCAAATGAATTGTGGAATATTAGGATTGGGATTGAGTGTTGCCGGGGCCATCGTTATCACTGGCGCATTAAAAAACACTACTGGTAAACCAAGACCAGATCTAATTGACAGGTGTAAACCTAGGGCTGGTGCCCAAAATGCTCCGGTATTCGGTCTTTCCTCATACGATATCTGCACTGGCGACAAAAAAATCTTGAAAGATGGTTTTAAAAGCTGGCCTTCCGGTCATGCAAGTAGTAAGTTTTATTTCCCCCCCTTTTTGTTGCCTATGATACTTCCCTAACAGGCAAATAGTTTCGTTTGCTGGTCTTGGATATCTTTCGCTTTTTCTTGCTGGAAAGCTTCATGTCTTTGATACCCGTGGTGAAGTGTGGAAAGCCATGCTCGTACTCATTCCACTTCTCGCCGCGAGCCTTGTTGCCGTAAGCCGTATCATGGATGCCCGCCATCACCCTTTCGATGTTATCACTGGCGCTGTAATGGGATTCTTTGTAGCCTATGTCTCCTACCGTCAATACTTCCCTCCTCTTTCTGAAACCTCGAAGAAGGGTCGCGCCTATCCTATGCGATCCTGGGGAACCGACTCTGCCGAACGGAAACAAATGCAACTCGGAATGTACGAAAATGACCCATCCGGAGGCGGCCTAGTAGCCGATGAAGAGGAGGGTGGAAAAATAGGCGTTTATAATCCAGGCATGATACCCATGACCGGGGGACCAAGTGTAGGCACACCTGGTACAATCGGCAGTGGCAATGGGTCCGGGAGTAAATTTTCTGATGAGTCGGTAGCAATCCAAGCACGCAAGCGGGAAGCGCAAAGAATCGGAGCAGGGAGACAGCGAAGCGATTTGGACGATTACGACGGATACTCCCCCCAAGGAGAGCATTCCAGCGGAGACGAGCCCGAGACGTACGAGCTCAGGCCAGGGCCATTAAAGACGTTTAGGGCGCCGGGGATCGCTAGAACGGATAGCCAAGAGAGTGAGGATACAAGGTGGGGCGTTGGTAGGGCTACAACAGCTATTACAGGTGGTGGAGCAGGATCCCCGCCCGTTCCGGGGGGGTTTGAACCTATCAGACGAACCGATACTGGATTTGAAAGCACGGACGAAGAAAAGCCCACCCCCAAAACCAGAGATTCAATGAGGAGGGTACAATTAGTAGATGGCTAGGTTAAGTTAAGTTACATCTCGTTACATTTCCTTTGTTTGAATAGCTCAAGGTTGTGGGCGGAGTGCAAATGGGTCCATATCATGTTTTCATTCTCTTATTCAATTGGTTCAGGCGTATACCCCTTTTTTCTGCTCTTCTCTTGCCTTTTATTTCTTTTCTTGTTCGCATACCTTTCTTTATTACGCACCTTATATTTGCATTTCACCCTCATTTTGCATTTCATAAAATTCTCCAATTTATCGCCCTTGCACCTTTGACCGGGGCGGACCCTGTGTTTAGTTCGCATTATGCCTTTTTTCTTCTTCCTCTCCTTTTAAATAGGGCTTGTAGGGCGGCAGAAATTAAAAAAGGTTGTGTTGGGTAGTATATACCGTTTATCTATCCTCCTTTGTGGTGCGGGTGAAGACCGGGACAATCAATTCTGTCATCGTGATGCCTTCATTCCCCATCCATTCATTGTTTGTACGCTTTGCCCCGCAGACGGCACGGAATATGCAGGCCGCGCTGTACTCGAGCGCAAGTGCCGCGACGACCGACCACTACCCTAGTCGGTCAGGTCAGGTCAGCCATCCATCGTGCCGGGAAGGGTGGCGGAAGCAAAACATATGATGGGATTGATCGATTGATCGACAGCATCGGGTATCACTCGTTTGCCAAGTCCTGCTCCTCGAGAACATTGATGGATGGGCAGATGGAATGTCTTGCCGTGCCGCTGGTCGGCAAGTGCCTGGGTGAGAGGAACCCGGGCTTGGAATGAATAGGCGGAATACGTGCATTAGGTACGGTTTGATTTCCTTAGGGTCAAATTATTGAGGACTAAACTATGGTGAGGATTGAAAGTTTGTTATGCTTGTGGTAGTTATGGTGGTCAACGTGGGGGGGGGGGGGGTTGTTGTTGATTGGTTTGTTATCTTAACTTATTGTATGATACCGTGCTGCACTGTGTTTGGGCGTGGTGCTGGTACTATACTGGCACGTGATCCTCATGGTTATTAAACTCCCACCATGCTATTAGCTTTAGCTATGCGATAATCCACAGAATAGCACATCAACAGTTCTTCACCATAAATCACTCGTGTTCAATCCTACTGCCGACCAATCGGGCAAAATAACCTTTATATAATAATTATGATGGTATGATAAACGAAAAGCAATCGGGGGGGACAAACAAAATTATTATTATTATCAAACGATAAAAAAACCGCCTGAACAGCAGGAAGTGAAATGAAATATATGAAAAGGAAAAAAAGAAAGAAAATAAGAAACAAAAATCTAGATGCTATTCTCTCTCCTTCCTCAGACTTCCCGACTAAATCCTCCCCTCCTGCCAACTCACCGGGCCCTTTCATACAACTTCCCTGCGCAGAGGTGTGACACTGACACTGACAGCCTCACTCCTACCCAACCCCCTAAATACCCATCGCTGCTCGTTGGGGCGCCAGTCACTCAGCGCAGACCTGACGGACAAATACCCAGTCAGGAACCCGATGGTCGGGGAGTACTTGAGCCAATTCGGCACGACAGCGTCCCAAAGCTCGTCCCTGATCCAGGCGCCCACCATGAAATATATCAGCAACACGGTAATGTCGACGAGCACCTGCCGCGCAAGGTAGGAAAGGTAAGGACCCACCATGCGCGAAGCGCGCCCATAGGCGTGCCGATAGTATTGGATTCCTCGCGTCGCCTGTCGGAGGATGTAAGTGCACTCGAAAAGTGCGAGGGCTGCCGAGAATAGGAGGCCGAAGATGGGGGCTGAGGTGAGCCAGCTGGCCAAGAAGACGAGCCAGAAGAGGGTGGGGCAGAGGTGCACTAGGAGGGAGGTGGTGGAATAGTTCCGTCTGTGGTGGTGGTGGTGTCCGAACCAGTAGAGGGGTACGTCGGAGAGGACTGGTGGGATTCCGAAAATCATTGTGAGGAGGGTGTGCATGGAGAGGAGGATGTATGCTGCGCTGAAGAGGATGAACTGGAGGACGGTGGATAGGAGGGTCCATGCTCGGGGGATAAAGTCTAGAAGTGGGATCCGGCGCACTGCTCCTGTGAAGGTTTGGGAGAGGGAGGTGTATGCGGGGGGCAGGTAGCTTCCACAAGCGACGAACAGTACCGATACGAGCCCGAGGGTAACGGCGTACCCGGCGCTCGCCAGGAACGTGAGTATGTCCCGGAGGATTATTCCGATGAAGGCGTAGTCCAGGTACGGACAGGGGATGTGGTGCAGTCCGTCGTTCAGCTGGCCGGACAGCCAATGTGTCCAGGGGCTATCCGGGGAGATGGGGTGGTCCGCTCGGTAGGTCCAGTATGCCGCGCGGGTTAGTTCGCAGGTTGATGTCACGGTTTTAATCGTACCGGAGGAGGAGGAGGAGGAGTTGAGAAGCCGGATTTCATCCGGGGGGAGGAGGGATGGATTTTCATGATTGGAGAGTACACCCGCCAGAGCGCTCTCTTCGTACCATCCTCCCACGCTCCTGCCTAGTCGTGCTGCCCCCGCCCTCGTGCGCCGCCAGAGCTCCTGGCGACTCCATTCTGTGAGGTTCTTGTCTGCTGCCGCTGGCTCGAACCGGCATCGATGATCTTCGCATGTGGGGGTGGGAAATCCCGGAAATGGTAGCTGGGGGAAGAGGACTGATGCGCCGATGGTGCCGAACGGGATGGGACTTAGGTCGAGGGTTCGGTTTGAGGTGTATATGTCGACGAGTCTATTCGGGTAGTGGGTAAATTCGTAGTTTGGGACTATAATTTTTGTGATGAGGCAGAACAGGAATAAGAGGTTTTTGAAGTATCGGTAGGGTGTGTGGTGTGGGAAGAATCTTACGGTCCGGTAGCTGGTGGGGTCGATTTCCGCGCTTGGTGGTGGTGGTGGCATTTCTTTTGGGAGTTTTTGGGCTTATATAATATGAAGGAGGAAGGAAGGAAGTGAAGGCTTTCTTCTCTCTTTTTCTTTTTCTTTTTCTTTTTCTTCCCTTTCTTTTCTCTTCTGCAATTGTCGAGGGTCGATCGTCGTAGGGTTGTTGACAAAAGTGACAATAGCGAAAGCAGCCACTACTCCTGTTGGGACAGAGATATATATGCCATTGTTCATCTTCCGGATGGGATCTTGAAAGTATAAAGCATCCAAGGTGCGGATGATTACAGGGCACTATGTCTCACAAGGAGCGGTGGCTTTCTTCTTTCATAGGGTCAATTTTGGGGACATGTTATGGTTAGCGTAGAGCGCCGTTTGCGGTAAGTTTTTTCATGACGGGTGAGAAACGGTGACCCGCTCAACAAAGCAGCAATGCTAGGGATGTCTTTGTTTGGTGATTGAGGCTAGCCGTGGGAGCCTCGGGGACTATGTTTCTCTATTGTAGTAGGTAATTTTTGTGACTTAGGTGTTATTTTTCTCTCTCTTAAACAGCCTTTATTTTGTCTTTCTTGAAAGTGCTTCCTCGAGCGTGTTGATCTTCCGGCCGGGGACCTCTACCTCTCCTTCCATCCCTTTGAAATCCCGCCCTGAGGTTAATGAATATTCCCCCCTGGTCAAAATACCATCATGGTGCTGCTATAATCACTCCCAACATCGAAGGAGTCCTCTCCAGTGGGGTGCCGAGGAGAAATTTGTCTCTTCGCCAGAGTTGTGGGTGGATAATGTCGTGCCCGTAGGCTATCAACCTATCGGCGGAAACTCTTCAGTTGGTCGGAAAGGGTTTCCAACCTGGCCGGTGTCACCGGAGCATGTCCCAGACCTAAGGCACTCCCGAGGGCGCCGTTTTGTCTTCTGCTCGGGTTACTTGTTCACTGCATTCGTCTATGGTCAGCTATTGCACTCACAAATATATCCCTAGGCCTCCAGACAAGACCTACTGGCCCATGCCTTACCGGGCCCAAGCTGGCCGAGATCTGTTAGCCTCCTACGAATGTATTCCCTTTCCCTTCCAATCTAGAAAAGTCGGATGAAACCCCGACTGCAAGTACAATTTCTCCTGGCTATAGTGAACTTGGACATAGTGAATCCCTGGCTATAATGAGCGGCAAGAGTAGGAGGATCTGGATCTCACCAGATTCCTTTCGTTTTGCTATAACGGGAAAAAAGGTGTATAGCTTAGTTAACGGGAGATGAGGAATGAAAAGGGGTAGTATAAATGAAGTTACATACGAATGATTTTGGATATAAGGAACAAGAAAATAAGGAAGAAAAATTTTCTATCTCTCTATCTAACCCTCGCTCACCCGGAGTTTTGAGTTTGAGGATGGAGTTTCCAACACTTAAAGGAATTAACTGAGAGGTGAGTTCAGCGCTGGGTAATTGTGGATCCTTATACATACACCTCCGAATTGTATATACCCATTTGGTCGATTTAGCTTGCTACAGTACTTCAAAGTACAGACATTGAAGCGATGGACATGTGATACTAGTAATATATTACCGGTACCAGTATTGCTCTCGAAGAAACCAATAGCGATCCTGGATCGTCAGATAGGAGTGTTATCCTATTATCATGACCCAACATTGAACTTTCTTTTTCGATTCCGAGGGGTGGAATCCTACTGTCTACTAGAAACGTGGCTGTAGTGTACAATAGAGTGCAAGATTGTGATTATCTGAACTTAAAAGTGATGGTTCAAGCTAACATTTTATTTCTTTCTGATTCTACGGAAGGTCTAACTAATAAATGTAGCCTTTTCTACCACGCAACCTGAGCAATAGAGATTGAACTCGGTGATGAGATATCAAAGGCTTCTTCATCGAAGATTAATCAAGGCACTAACAATAACTGCAACTACCGCGTACACAACCACGATACCCAGAGTAAAGCGGTGACTTGGGAATGGCAGGGATTACAGAGATTATGTAGCTCAAGAGATGCTCTGCTCCCCTTCCGAGTATTGAATGGTACCCTTAAGTGCTGCATTCCTGTTAATTATCTCAATGATTAGTACAGTACGCTCCTGACTGGCATCTGAGGCTGAGCTGGAACAATCGGAGGCGCTGGAGGTCCGGCTTCTATATGGGAACTGAAGCTTATGGGGGTGTGCATCGCATCCACCTTACCATTGGTTACCACTTAAGGTCCTCTGGAGTGAATGCTATATAGTGATTTTGTGTTAGTTCTGGTGGCTAATAGAGGCGCTGCCAAGTTAGTAATGGCTCTGTCCTAGCTGAAAGGCTCAATAGAGTGGGCATCGAAATAATGGCACTAATCCGGTGCCCCTCTGTTCTGATTCTGGTCTATGCCCCCCGCCACTCCGCACCACAGGGGAGCACTGGCAACTCTAATATCAGTTGAGTTAGCCTTATCTCTTCAGGGGAATTAAGGAATAGAGTACGAACACATAACATTATCAGACTTCAAGTCTGAGTTTTACAAGTCCACTCTTTTGGAGGCATCAGCAAAATACCCAAGGAGGAAAGAAACAAAAAGGTGAAGGAAGTAAAACTGGTGAAGAGCGATACCTGTGTATGTGTTTGTGGAAGGAGATGGTTGTTGGTGAAAATGAAGAGAAGGGGGGAGGAAAGGTCCTTTATATAGACTGGGCAGGTCGGCTAAAAGTGCTGTCCCTTTCTGTGGAGAAGAAATAGGGTTTGGAGTTGGGGGAGCACTTAAGTATTTAGGGCTAAAACAACTATTCGATAGTTTGGGCTTGGGGTGGGAGTGTTGAAGCAATTATGTGATGCCACTTGGGAAAGAGTGAGTTCGCACTATCAAAAATTGGACGTTTTGTTGCACAGCAAAATATTGTTAATTGGGTTCTCTAGCTAGCTACGAGAAATAGTAACAGTATAGATACCCTATCTTGATAGTTCAAGCCATGATACGGAATACCATAATTTGCGTACACCATATAAACAATAGTGAGCAGTGTTCCCAACCGTCCCGGGCGGCCTCAGGGCAAGACGGCCGTTTTTGGGCAGGACAGCGGGCCCTACAGGGTGAGACATGTTGGTTCAGGGTAGGTGTGTGGAGGTTGGGGACTATAGGAGACGGTGGGAGACGGTTAGGAATCGTGAGGGACGGTCGGGGATGGCGGGGGACTGTGGGGGACGGCACGAGTGATGCCGCATGATGTGGAAAGAATTCCTTTGGAGGTGTATGATTTCAACTTGGCTAGTGTTGGAGGTCCAAGCGCTAGGACTGTAGCCCCCTATAGTTCGTCCGGTCCTCACCTTCCCGGGCGTAGTCCGTCTCGCCCTCCCCCGAAGACGGACGGATTGGACGGTTGGGAACACTGATAGTGAGTAGGAAGCTCAAGCAATTCTATTGTGCCTCAGCTCAGGGGACCATTTCTCAACACGCACAGTGGGGTCAGCACAGGTGCAGCATATAGCAAGCTAGGGTAAGTGTAAGCGAGGGCCTAGGTGTCGTCACAGGAGGCACGAGTATGGACTAGCACCTGCCGTACTATATGGGCGCGGTGGGGAAAAGTTAAGTGGTTATATTGATTTACTAGTGATATAATAATACCAGTAGTAGCACATTGTAATAGGAGAAGAGAGGAGAGCAGGAAACGGGAGGTGCACATACGATAGAGGACCACTGAATTGTGGACAGGTGAACGTTCTAGGGCATGAATGGATGTATGGGGTTGCACATGTAGAGTTTTCACTACTTAAGGTGAACCGTATCTAACAACCTCTATAGAGAATGCTTGACATAATCTCCTTCCCCTATCATCATGCCTACATGATCGTGCCACCACCTCCATCAACATGAAAGTGCTAGACTCACTGCTTTTCTGGTTTGCATGCAACATGGCTGAATTCTATTGTTTCTATTATTCCAAAGCTGGTGCAGTGGGTAGAGTAGCATCATTGTTCTTCCTTCATCATTCTCTTACTACATCCCCTGACTGCCTGCTAATACTGCCTTAGTTAGCTTTGCTATAGTGAACACCTGGCTATAGTGAACGCTAGGGGCCCTGTTTTTGTCGTTTACTATCGTCAGGGGCGACTGTACGCTGTTGGTCAAAATGTGGTCGAGTCCTGACCTCGTTTAATTGGTGTCGTAGAGTAGGATTGTATCAATGATATGAGCTATCAGAGCTAATGCGGCCCATCACTGGCATGAAGTGGATTCCTGCTCTCTTCTATCCCTCCAAGTTCTAGGTGGCTGCGCCGAAACTAGGGCGCGAACAATCCCCGAGGTCCACGAAAACATAAGGACGGGCAACTAGCAAGGTTATTACCCGTTGCGCACATTATGTTGCTAGAGGGGTAGCAAAGGCCAAGCTAGGTGGGCGGTAACTTAGTTGTGGGTATATTTTTATCATGAACTAGGTGCTCAGTTAACTTCCTTCAGAGATAATGCAGCATTATAGAAAGGTAAACGACTGAGGAAGACTACCCCCACCAAAGTAGTTCCCAAACCTTCTGACAGTAGGCCAAGAATTTGGTTTTTGCCGTCCTGACTCCTTGCATAGGCTTAGGTTACTATCACTCATGGTCTGTCCTCACTCTACCTACCGGTAGTATTCTGCCAGTGCGATATCCTCCAGCAGAACATAAAAGGAGTATACACCCATGTTCTCCTTGGCGCAGATATCTACTCGAGTAGAGGTAAAGTGCACAATTGAGTAGAGTCTCACTAACCCTAGTCCCCAGACCGACCCTGATAGTCGCCCGCTTATATATTATAAGCAATCCGAGATCATCTCTTACAGTACTTTAATCCGAAATCCCTAAACCCGCCAAGCTCAATATAATCTATTAAGCCGAGCATACACGTGCACTATGCAGCTCGGAGCAGTTTCAGGTAGAGGCGCTCGTTGCTTGATCGGTAGACAGATCTAGGATTATCCACGATGCTGTGGCACTTATATGGCGCCCTTCCTGGGTTTTATCGACCGATACTGTACGAGTACAGTCGCACCTGGCTATAGTGAACCTCGTTATAGTGAATCCCTGGCTATAATAAACGGGGCATACAGGAAATCTGGGTTCCCACAAATATCCTGTTGGCTATAATGGAAAAAGTGCCCATAGTGTAGTGAACAGAGGAACAGCAAATATGCAGGGGTATAAAAATGAAAACACATATAAATTTAATTGGCTATAAGGAACAAAATGAGAGACAGCCAGAGGCTATTCCGTTTTGGGACATGTGAAGTGCCCTGATTTAGGGTTTGTTAGATTGTCTTCCTACTCATTATTGGCCTTCTCAAGTTTCCCCAGATCATGGCCAAAACTCAGTATACTTTTCTTTGTCTGTGATTGATGCTTGTGCAAACAGATGGAAAAAAATTTACTCACTTTAGCCAAGACCACTTAGTCATCTTTACTATAATGAATCTCTGGCTATAGTGAACACAGAGGGTCTTGTTTTTTGCGTTCGTTATAGCCAGGTGCGACTGTACTTGCAAAAACTGGGATAACTGAGGATGGCGCTGGAACTTCTAGAATCCCCCCCTTTGGATTGACGTGAGAAAACAACGAAAAGGTTACCCTTTAGCCTTTAGTTGAGATAACAACAATATCATACTAACACTTTAAGTTACGGGGAGAACCGACTCCAACGTCCGAGAAAGGCTAGCATCAATTATTCCAGCCCTTACGGTATCCCTGTACTTCAAACTCGGTCGAATCAGCGAGAGCGCGGAGATTTAGTTTGAGGTTAGGTATCCTGTATAGTACCTGTATCTCGCAATAAGGTACTTGGAAATGGGAAGGTGTTTTTCACTAGCTTGCAGTATTTTCAGATGATTCTTATTGCCTTATACACCCCCCAGTATCTCCAATTTTTCTAAGATCGCCAGCCCTGAAATATCAAAAGCGCAGGGACGCTTCGCTTCAAGTCCTCACCCCCCAAGATTTGTACATCGAGCGCTCCCGATTGGTGGTACAGTCAGAGCACATTCATTACTCTGTATCATAAGTGATTTTCCAATTTGGCCGGGTTGGGCGGGGGGCAGGGAATGTGTGTCGAACAATTCTCGCTTGGTTTGTTGACTAAGCGATCACCAAGACTTTTGTCTAGTGACTGTAACTATGATACTAGCGTGCTCAATTCCAACTCCAAAATTTCATTAATTCAAACCTGGGAGAGCAAACTCCGGAATATCCCACAACCACCCCCTATAAATGTACCTATTTTCTAAACCCTTAACTAGAGTAACGAATGCCCAAACTATAAAGAAGTCGCCCCCCCCCTTCTCGCCCTAAATCTCCCACAGAGCAGTGTGCGCCCTTCGTTGACTCAAAGTGTGTGGGGTAAAAAGAGAAATTTCGATAATGTTGTTCAAGAAAGGGATCCTCACGTTCCTTGCTTGTGCAGTGGGGGCATTGGGAGTTCCACATCGCAATCGGGCTACAACTTCCGTATTCTTGCTAGCTGGTGATTCGACAACGGCGAAGCAGAGTGCTAATGGCGGTGGTAAGTCTCGCCCTCCCCGAGTCCTACTCCAGCACTGCGCTACTTTAGCAATACCAGAGTAGGTTCATGTTGATTAATTGATGTGTGTAGGTTGGGGAGACGGTTTCAAAAGCTTCACCCTAACTTCGCCCTCCTTCGCGGTCAATTACGGACACAACGGGGCAACAACGTCATCATTCATTGACGGCGGTGACTGGGCGACGGTATTGTCAAATGCTTCGCAGTATTCTGCTACTAAGACTGTATACGTTACCGTTCAAGTACATAACCCCCCCATCCCGAGAGTGGGTTAAAGGACATGGAGGGAACTAATGACACCAGTTTGGCCACAACGACCAAAAACTCACCGACTATGTCGAGACATACAAAGCCAACCTCCGCCGCATGATATCCGATGTTATAGCCCATAATGCCATTCCCGTATTCGCGCCACCCCACCCCCTCTTGCCACTACAGCTGACTGACTCCGCCAGATAATCGTAACCCCCATTTCCCGCCGCAAGTACAACTCCGACGGCACCATCAAGGACTCACTAGGAGACTGGGCCGGGTATGCCATCTCAGTTGCAGGAGAGAAGGGAACAATGTACATTGACCTCTGGAAGAGCTCCATTGAGTACCTAGAGAAGATCGGGGAGGCCGCGGCGCGCAAACTCGATCTTAAGGAAGGCGATAGCACGCACTTGAACGCCAATGGCAGTATCGTGTTTGGCAGGATGGTTATGGACTTGCTGAGTGAGAAGAGTGCAGCTATTAAGGCTGTGGCGAAACAAGACGAGAAGCTAAGTGCGGATATTAAAGCGGGTGTGCCTAGTTATTAGTTGGGAGGAAAAGAGCAGCAGCCTTAAATACATGGTCAATATCCATTATATCCACATCCCGGGAGCTGTACTGTACTGTACGCACGCTCTGGTTGTAACCCGTGCCAGGGCGGCTTGCGTACCGGACAGTATGGTGCCAGAAACAAGAGGGGGGGGATTGTGTAACCCCCACCTCGCAACAGAGCGGCTTGGGCATAGACGTTGGATATATCGTGGTTCCAAACTCCAGGATGGTCTAGTTGACCACCATCAACCAATTGAAGAAACCGAAGCTACGGGGTTACATATTTTCTCTCCTGGGCGTTTGGCATTATATAATACATGGCATCATGGGGCTGTCGGGAGGCCGAAGTTCTTGACATTTCAATAATATACCGCTATATATCCCAACCAAGAAATAACTTTCGAGTTACACCAACAATCTACAGTAGGTATACCTTCTGAGATATACCGTGTACTGTACTAACCCGAGAAAGTGGAAATAACCTCCTCCTATTGTGAAGAAAGCACGCCATGCACCGTGCTGTACTGGTTGCTGCACAGTACCGGGGAATTTCTAACCACCCTACAAGTAAGGTATTGGATGACCCCCCTTGGCGTAAACCTCTAAATCCCTAAATCCCATTCATTCTCTAATAACACAGCAGATGCAATATCTTCACAAATCTGATTGATATTTCTTAAGCCTTAAGGGTGATCTCAGACTGTAGTGTTTTCGTCATGCGGTACGGTACAGTCATCCGAAATCCAGAGAATTTGTACTCAAAATGGGAGGGGGCCATGTAGTGTCATCCACCGAGAAATTCTTGAACAGTCTTATCATTTCTAAGGACCCAAGGACCGCCCACACTCAGTAATCCTTCCTGCCCTCTCCCCCTGTTAAATCCTTCAACCGCTTAAGAGTATAGCTTCGGTATAAAACGGATAGATACCGGTAGTAGCATAAAAAAAACTTAGTAATCCTCCCTATCCATACAGCACAATTTACCAGAGAGCCCACTAACGCAACATTAATCAACATCCAAGGCGCCATTTCCCCCCTGCAGTAACGAGAAAAAACCCAAAAAAGCTATCCCGCAACTATAAATCCTAGCACATATTATTCGGCAATCGCTCCACCCCCCCCCCCCACAATTCTCAACCCAACTCTGCTCGAGTGGATATTATACGGATGCGCGCTGCCCGAGCCGACGTGCAAGAAACGGTAGTTTTAAAAGGGGAAGAAAAAAACACATGATCTTGCTTCTTCTTCAATGCCATGCTTCACTAATCCTAAAGGAAGGATGCTGGTAGCGATAACTCTGAGCAAGACTAACCTCATGGAGTAAAAAGCATAGCCTCTCTACCCTAAGCCATCTACAAGTACTCGAGTAGCCACTTAAATGACACCGCATCAAAAAATCCAGACAATAAGTGAATTGGCTGTGTCAAATTGTATCATAGTAGAAAACCTAGGTCCTGGCCGTTGCTTGTGCTGTAAGTTTGTGAGTTTCCTGTAGTTAAAAAAGATTTGAAAAGATTTTTGCACACAAACCAGACAAATCCATGGCTTTAGAATTCGCATTGCCTCTCCGTAGGGAGGGTGTGTCCCCAAATCATATACCATACCCTGGCTACCGGTCTTACATGTGCCTACCCGGGAACTCGTACTCGAGTATCATACAGAGCAGTGAGTGCTCCAACTTCCCATCCTGGTTGGCCGCGTGATCACTCGTGATGCTAGTCGCTTAACCGAGTGCGGGAGGTGCTTGTGAACTGAGTAAATGCCAAGGCCAATCCCTTCCAATTCCTGTTTCACAACGTCTCCTGGACTCTCTTTCTCCCGGGCTCTCTTGCTCCCGGCTAGGAGCCAAGTGCTAGGATTGCCCTGCCTTTTATTTATTCATTTATTAAACCTACGGAGAGGTACAGCTCCTGAGTTTTGTACTCGTACACACGTACTCGAGTAGGGTACTTGTATATAAGGGCAGCAAATCTCGCTTGTGAAACCTGCGGGGCTTAGCCGCTGTACTGTACTCGAGTACGTGTACCCCCGTAATCCATCGGTACTGCATTTGCAGTACTTCTTCCAAGTACTGTACGCATGCCCCATACTGGTATGCAGAGTTCTAAAGTACTTGTAGTAGGATTGTGGATGCCGTAGGTATTATTTATCTACCGAAACGTCGTGGTACTAGTACAGTACAACCCCATATTATCATCCTAGCTCCGCCTGCCCGCCCGTCTATTCGCTCATCCAGTACAAGGAACGACGTAGAAGCTATAGCTATTATGAGATAATGTCTTCCCCTAGATTCCCTCCCAGCCTTCCAGCAAAAACTTCCCATCCTGAGCGCCGAAGGGCTGTTTGAAGGATTTTGATACTGCACTCCCCCCTCCAACCAAATTCCATATTAATGTATCTCTCTCACTTTCTTTCTCTCTTCCCATGCCACCTGTCCGCCCACGGTATTAGGTGCGAAAGGAGTGGAGAAGGAAAAACGAAAAACAAAACGCCATGATCAGAACGCCAAAGACTAAATGCCATGCCCCCCTCCCCCTCAGACAAAAAGAAATCGAAATTAGGTAAAAATATGAAAATGGGAGAATGGTCACCCAAGCCACAGCATACATTGAAACTAAAAACCCACCTCCTCGAAGATGGGGGAATAAAATAAAATATCATGAGTTAGGGAATCAAAACTAGAACATGCCTCATAGAATTGAAGGATGACAAAACATTAACCCTGGTCCCCTCGCGCGAGTGTAGGAGGCGGCCACGTTGGGAAGCCGTACCTATCCCGCTCAGTCCATATCTGCGTTCCGAGGAAATCCCCGCGCCACGGCGAGCGTGTGACTTTGGAGCGGTTGCAGGATTCCAGAGGGTTGATGTCTATCTTTTGAGTAACTTCCGTGCGCGTCTGCTTGGATTATCATCCTTAGCCCTCACTTCACCTTAAGTTACGTTCTGCCCAAAGGTGAAAAAGATAGCAAGATACCTCAATAGCAGAATCAAGCCCATCGCTCCCATCATTCCTCGTTAGCGAACCAACGCTATCCTGACCTGTGACGGGCATCATCCGTCGCCGAGCATTCACCGGGAGATTATAATTGTCACAACTAGGCTTTTTCGGCCTCCGCCGGAGGAGCGAGTTTAGAACTGGGGCGTTGGCGACTATGCAGGCCGCTAGGCACTCTATTGATGCCCACTGTTTTGAGTGAAAGGTGAATTAATATGCGACTCGGCGGGATTTCGGGGGAAGATGTTGATGGACTGTTACAAACCAATGTTCGAGCTTTCTGTATAGATTTGTCGCTTATAATCACGGGCATGCGGATAATCGTTATGCAAACGACGAACAGGCCGACGCTGAAGAGAAGGAATAGCTGGAGCTTTCTGCAGTCTGTTAGTATCTCTTTTACCGCCGAGGGATATCTCTAGAGAGCCGTACGTTATCGCCGGGAGACCAGATTTAATGACCAAGGGCAAAGGAATGAGAATAAGGATTAAATCGGTAAAAATATTGAAAGAACCCATTATCACAAGCTGCGCAATGGCCTGTACACAATCTGAATACTCAGTCAATATAATTCCCCATAATTAGACCGGGAAAGACTCACGTCCTGGATTAGGTGTCATCCGCCCTAAGCGTCCGGAAAAAAATCACGTTAGCACTTGACTATCAATATCGTGAGACCTAATCTCGAACGGGTTCCAGGAACTGGGCAGTTTCTCACAATATCTATATCAACGTTAGTAAGATTTTAAACGGTAGTATAAAAAAATAAAGACTCACACTGGGAACGGCCGACATTCGAACAGTGTGGCGAAAATGACCGCTACGTAGGTCAAGAAAACCGCAACGTAGGTAATATCAATCAAAAGCCCATAAGGCTTTGAACGCGCTGTCAAACGTTCATAGAAACCCAGCACACAAACCTTCATGCACCAAACACTACCCTCTCCGTCAGTAAACCCATCCCATCCAATGCCGGCCTCTCCACTCAGCATTTAAGTCGACAGGAATAGAGGGAAAGTAGACAAAAGACCCACAATCCAGCATAAAATATCCTCGCGGCAAGGATCATCTTGCTCCCCGTAGTTCTCTGCCTGATTTCGGCCTCGCTCATATTCTCAACGGGATATTCCTTCCTGTTGATATTATTCGTTCCATAGGCCAGCACAACATGAACAACGCCCAGCCTGACGATCAAAGGAACCAACGAGATGCCCATCCATACATCGTCCGCGCGCATTCCCTCCCTTCGATGGCACCGCAGTCCAAGCCGCACGAATATCAGGACCAATGCTAGACTTGTGCATACATATGTTGCGGCGAGTGTACTCGTATCCAACTCTTGCATCTTGTGACTTTTTTTTTTTTGGAGGAGAATCGTTTGTCTTTCTATACTGGTGGGCAGTAGCTCGTACCCATACGGTACGCGGGTCGAAAGGCCGCTAGTCGAATTAAATAAGGGAGTGATTTTTGAAAATTTGACGGGAATGATGTACAACTTTAGGCCTATTGCAAAAGTGGATAGGAATGCGCCAGATACTAAGAGCTCAAACGTTAGTTATAAACTCTATTACAAATAGTAGTTGTAGTAATAGTAGTTGTAGTAATAGTAGCTGTAACAGTACCGGTAGCGGTGACTACACAATGGAATACGGGTGCTCACTTGCATTGCTTCCTTCGTCCTTCTCCAAGACCGAGAGGTTACCGGACGTTCTCCAAGCGGAGGGATTGGACCCTATTTAGTTAAGAATGAGATGAAAAAGGCGAGCGAAGGTGTAGCGGAGATCGGAGGGAGCGAGCAAGCTCATATGATCTATATGATCTAGCCCTGGGTATGATAGAAGAAAAAGAAAAAAAGAACCGCAACCCCGGTTACACTTTGTGGAGGAAGGAAGCAAAGAAAGTCAAATTTGAGGAGAGAGTGGAGAGAGAAGAAAAAAACAAAGTAACAGCTAGCAAACCAGCGTCAGAGCTACCACTTGTGATATATTTTAGCAAATTTAGCGGCCCGAAGGCATAGGAAGTGTCCGGATTTACCCAAGGGAGTAGGGCGGAGAGTGGTTGAGGGTGTGCCTTTCTTAAAGTACTAGTCTTAAAGTACTAGTAGTGCGGTAGTGTTCAAGCCGTTCCCCATACATAGTGTGTAGTTCAATATTCTGAGACACGAGGGAAGAGTTAGGACTTGTATCATATTCTTCTTTTTTTTTGCACCCCCGATCTTCCAACGCATGGCTAGATCCCAGAGGGGTTTGGTGTGGGTTTGGTCAAGAGGGGCAAGGTGTGCTAGTGGTGAAGATGGTAGGCTCAGGAATGGTAAGGCAAAATAAGCATTCCGTATGGAGGAAGGGGGGGGGTCATCAAGCAATCCAACCAAGTGTGGCTGGAAGAGACACAATCCTTGCGCCCTTTTTTCCTTCTTTAATAGCAAGTTCCGAGCACCGATGCTAAAGTGGGTGGTCTATAAAACAGCTGCAAGAAAGTAAGCATACCATTTTCTTTTTTAATCAGAGCCATTCAGCCCCAAGATTGAGAAAGCCTTCTCGAATACTGCATTTCGACTGAATCTGCTAGATTCGTATGGAAATAAGGCGTCACGCACACTGAAGTCGTCAACCTAAATAACTTGCACAGAGGTTTCTCAACAACAGGCTGAACGCCTCTGCAGTATTCTATTGATTTTCCATGGAAGGGAGGAAGGAGGGGTAATGTAGGCGAAAGGTGGTGGTGGTTGTACAGGGCGCACAAGTCGTACGAATACTCGTACCGTACATTCGTGGGGTAAAGGGAAGGAGGGATGAAGGGTCTTTAGGGATGGGGTTGTCAATAGTACCTTATGGGAACTGTAATACGCAATAATGCTAGAATATTTCCTCTAATACCGGTAGTTTCGAGAGGTATTATAGACTTTTGGAAGCTGCGCCCATTCGTAGTCCATCCGCCTTTGAGTGCGAGTATGATACTAGTACTCGAGTACCGGTACTCTAGGTACTACACGGGTAATCCTCTCTATTGCCCATGTGAACAAAACCACCTTCAGAAGCGAGATGTCCCTGTTGAGTCCCAAAGAATCGCTTCAACGCTCTGTCCGCTTCATGGGCCTTTCCTTGTAACTTCAGAATTGCAACCACGCAGCCGATAGAGTATTTACCTTGCAGAATGCTATCCTTCCCCGCACAACACGCATCCTCATCTAATATCAATTCACGCTCCCCCCGCCTACTCGAGCAGGCTCGTCTAGGGAGCGTACGATGCCGTACTCGTACATGCCGGGTTGTGGAAACCTTGTGCTAGGATATAATAATTACGAGTCACAAACCCCAATTACTTATTTACCAGTATTCGAGTACGGTACGGTACTTGCCCAACCTATCCCTATCAATTATCCGTAGACTAACGTTGTATCTAGTCTCTGCTAACTCGGGTCTCTGCTCCCGGATCTACAGAGCACTCTCCGTATCCAGCTAGCAACAATACCGGTACACTAACGGCCTCACCCTCACATCGCGCAATCATAAAAAAAATAAAAACAGCGACTACCGGTATCATACAAGTACTCGAGTAACGGTACTCCCACACTGTACCGTACCGTATAATACTCGCACCTCGAAGTGATTACCAAAAACACACATTACGCCTTTACACGTGTACTTTCTTCTCGATCGTGCTTGTCCCAGGCAAAGAAGCACCCATAGAATCTGGCGTAATCCATTTCTCCTCCAGACCAGTAATCTCCGTCAATTCCTGTTTCAGTCCGGAATAGGTTTACTAGTAGTTTGGCAGGTTAACAGAATTGCGAATCTCGGGTCAGCGAGGTTCAACACACTCAGCACACAGAGCAGAAAACACCAATCCTTCGGACTCGGGCAGGCGTTTCTTTGTCTCTGAACACGGATATTAGGGCCCTGGCGGAGATAGTGGATTACACGAGATTTTGCGGTTTCCGAAAACAGGGTTGAGGACTGACCGGCATATGGGCGCTCATCTTTTGCGATATGTTTTGTGAATCCCTGTTTTCGGATACTGCTCGCTTGGAAACAAGGAAGGTCGATAGGAAAGGTTTTTGTACCTGCAACAACCTCGCAATGCAGTCCCCTCGTGCAACCCTACCCCATTTACGGGTTCATGAAGTGTCTTATCCATTCCGGAACAGTGCCGTGGTTGTACCGTACGCACACATCACCGGCACTCACCCGCTGACGATAACTAATCCCTCACATCCCTCGGGATCGAAGATCTTCCAGACAGCAGCCATGTGCGTTTCTGGAAGGATATCATGGCTGTTTCAAGACAAACCTTTTTTTTCTTCTTGCTTTCCCTATTCTAGGATATCCTCCCTTAATAGCTACGACACATAGCGGTGGGTATCCGAGTCCTGCTTTCATTGGGGGGCTCGGCGGGACTGAACGAGTGACGGATAGCGATTAAACTTAGTAGTATGATAACAAGCAATTCTCTGCTACCCTTCTTTTTTTTTAAGTCCATGCCCGTGGTAGTGTTTAACTACTAGTAGCGGAAGCCTGGATTCGTATTACTGTATAATTTATTTTGATGTTGATTTGGCAAATTCGCTTTGTTGCCCGTCGAATACCCCTGTCAGTCATCCACCCTCATTTCCTGGGGGAAACGGTGATCCGGCATTGGAACCGTACTTGCTTCATTTTTCTCATATCATACTGAACGGAGCACATTACTCGCTACCATGTCAGATGCCGGGGGAGGTTTGTAGCCTGGACACTTTGGGAAGAAAGCTTTCTCCGTCTCCAATCGTCAAAGCACCACTCCTATGGGAATCATGGTTGTATCAGGTAATAGAGTAGAAGTAGATAACCCTCCATATATAAATAGAGATTCAACAGGAATATCTCAAGTTTTCATGGAGATATTGGGGTTTAGAAGGAGGTGGGAATTTTGATACAAGTTAGGAGATGGTAACTGCCATTAATTTCCTTGGCAAAGCCTGCTAAGCAGGCATTTGCTAACAGTGACTTCTAAAGAGGCAACTCTTGGCAAAATCAACATATTGTTACTGGGCAGGAATGGATGTCCGCTTGTTTCGGCTACGGTATACTTGCGCGGTTCAGAAGTTTCCGGAAATGTGGAGGAGACTTGGCATGGGACTCTGGAGGCGGCAACAGCTAAGTTAGCGCCAAGCCAAAGTCCACATTTCCGGAAACTTCTGCACCGCGCAAGTAGAAGTCCCTCACCATCCTTGTGGCACGGACGGTGGCAGACGCAGGTGTGCTGCCATATCTTAGCAAAGAGCATAAAATTTACGTACGATACTCTACGGTGGTTTGCGATGCGATACCGGTATCATGAAGTGGAAAGTTCTCGCCCACCGTTACCCGAATCTCCATTGGCGGCACATCCGACCAACGGAGCCTTCCACAAAACTCCTGATGTTTTTCTCTCCCTCCACATTCCCTCAACATCGACACCTCCCTCCCTACCATCTCCTTATCGCCAGCAAGAATCGGACTTGTGGGCCACCAATACAAAACAATCTTAGCTCCCGCCTGGCTCTCCTCCTTCCCCTCTCGATGGATACCGATACCGGTATCCGCGCTTCTAGCCTTGCTATTATCCTTCTGAGACAGTCGAATTCGTCGTCAGGCACGCTCAGGTTTTGACCCGGCGGCACTTGGCTGATGCTTAGTCAGAAGATCGGTGCTCAAATGGCCCGGCACCCTTCGCGAGCTCAAATGTTCCCAGGGAATCACAAAACTCAAATCATTCCAGGATAGACTTAGCCTGACAAAAAAATTGACATACCGGTACTGGTACGAGTACAAGTACTCAGACCTCCCGAGTGATACCGGTCTGGTAGCTGTGCTACCTTACGGGGCGGGAGCGGTGTTTACTCGAGTATTGAAGAAAGGAAAACATGTGGGGAAGAGGGAAAGATATCCCACGGACCCAAATCTGAGTCTTTGGGCTTACATCATAGAGCACGGTATCACTCGAATACCGTAAAGTTATGCACGGACAAGTCGGTGAACGCGCCGGCTTAAGTTGCGGTGCCGGTTTGCACGCCGCGGGAGCATGAATGATGGGACAATGTGCTAGGTACCGTACTGTAAAACCTGGAGAAGCCGGGACCAGGCCGTGTTACCTCCGGGCAAGCCGGACAGCGGCTCGGCATAGGGTTGGGCCGAATAACGTCTTATGAAGATCATTCACTAGTTAAAATGCCTGCCCAATCACCTCATACGAGTAGAGCCTATTCTTCTTCGGCTTGATATTATGTGAGAAAGAAGTTAATGTTCCGGAAGGTACACTACCGGTAGGTCTAATAGCGATTATCCTCTTTTTGTCTCTTCTTTTTTTGGGGGGGTGTCCAAACCACTGCACGCAGCGCTTGCAGACAGTGATGGCCGGAGGCGTATGTAAGAAAAAAAGTCGTGAGTCGGTGGAAAAATTGAATCCAAAATCCAAGCCATTCACAAATGATAACATACTCATTACCTCTAGCGTAGCCAACAATAACTTCCCGTAATAATGACATCCCTCATTCTCTCTCTCTAATGCCTTCAATTTCTTTAAACCCCTTGATATCAAACTCCTTATCCCCGCTCCCGTCTGCCTGTAAAGATAGTCTAAAATTTCTACAACCCTCTTCATAAGATATTTCTTCCCTGCGTGAAACCAGTATGATACCAAGTCTCTCAAGTACAATTTGTTGACAAACCCATCCTCCTACCACTGACTATCCCCTAAACCTTTCTGCACCCTCACAATCTAAATAGACCTATGTGTCAACCTTACTGATAGAAACTCGTAGTGGCTGCACCAGTAGAGGTGTTTCCGAACGAGACAAGGGCTGCTAACCAGCACAATACCGTAAGAACTCGAATAATTGAACCTCACGCTAGGACGTTGGAGTTGCCTTTGCCGGTAAGGTCTGACTCTTTTTTCTTTTTCTTCTGTCTGTCTTAAGCTCGGCCTGAGGGGGTCAATTTTCGCTGTGCGCTCGATCCCCTATCCAAGAGAGGGAATTTCGGACGTCTTTGCGAGAGGTTCAATTATTCCAGTTCTTACTATAGCCCCCCCCCCCCTTTTCTGGGAATATCTCCCTGGGTAGACTATATACTAGGACTTGCGCGTTGCGAGAGAGATCCAGAAAATCTTATCACTTCCCACGCCTAAACAGGGTAAAGATTTCCCGATTACTTTTGCAGGACTTGAGTACCAGTAGCGAACGCCAAGCCCGTGTTGCCCAGTATTAGTACCACATGTACTAGTACAGTTTTGCAAGAAATCTTAAATCCTACTGTTTTATCCCATGTGCTTGTAGTTCCTTCTTAGTGCCTCCTTCCGCTCCTCTCCTCCCCCTTCTGTCTTCGCTCTGGAGGGAGGGTTCTTCCATGAAACAACCCATTTCATAATATACAGTAATCTGGGGTGAGGAGGAGAAGCAAGAAAGGAACCTCAGATAGTCACTTTGTAAATCTATATAGTATTGTGTTACTATAACAGATGTGTACGGAAAAAATGCAGGATCAGATTATCTGTTACCCCCCGCAGTGTTGATAGTGCCGTGCGAAAGAGACACTAGTGAAATTAGCGTTTTTTCTTTGATTGGCGGATTCAACCTCAAAGAGGTGTAAAGCTATCACATGACTCTAGATATTGGTTAGTAAATATTTACGGGCGCATTACCTCACAGCTACTGGCAACATCACTCTCATATCAGGTTTAGTGCACCTGTTAATAGAAAAATAGACGGCCTCCCTAGCCACCCGGACACTTTGAGACAACATTTTCCAGCATTGAAATTGACTCGTTGGATAACCCGACGCCACCAGCACCCCCCCACTCGTAGACAGCCAAACCCAGATAGGAAGCTCCAAGTCGTTTACTTGGATGAACCGTGGCTATTTTGCCGATCATTGCTCGTTTCCTCGTAAAAATCTACCAATCAGCATCTGTCCGGGTGGGGTGTCCGGGTGGCTAGGGAGGATGTCTTTGATATCACCCAATTGTGCATTTCTAGAAAAGTGAGAAGTTAATTAGTTTTTTTAGTTCACATATTAGTGTGATATCGGGAAATTCAGCGCTATCAACACCACAAGGGATACTATCGCGCCTGGGAAAAAAAAATTAACTGCTCACTGGCCGGTTGATAAAACAACGCAACACTCTCTATCACCCTGCGGCTTTCTTCAACACCACCTAAAGAAATTTCTTCAGATAAAATATTGTAAGTTTCTACTATTTACTCTACTATGAATTTACATTTTTAATTTATCTTTGTTTTCATGATATTGGGGTTCAGTGGGGGGGAGTACCGGTACTGTTGTCATTTCCAGAATTTTTCATATTCATTGATATAAGGCTAATAATTTTGTCAGCATACAATAGCGACGACCTCAGCACACCTCCACCTCTCTTCGGAGACACCACTCGCCAAGTGAGGAGGGGGCAGCAATGGCTGGAAGATGGCACAAAATACCAACCAAGATAAGCACAGGCTTCCGCAATAATAATAGCGACCGAACCCCCACTCTTATATCGAGCGAAGCACCGACACGTGGAAGTGCTACTATAGAACTGTAGCTTAGGCGGGTAGAGGTGGGGCCCTGCCGAGCGCCGATGAATAGCTGAACCCCTCTCATGTGTTGGCTGGCTAGGTACTCTATGGCCATGAGACAAATGGTGGAGGTGGCGCTGCTGCCCTAAACTCTCGGCAGACGATATCCGGGGACAGAGAGGAATGCTTTCTTTTTTTCTTTTCAATCGCACGAGGTCCATTTAAAATACTTATGGTTCTTAGCCCCAGTAGTTACCTAGAGCAGGGAGGTTTTTTTTTTTTTTTGTCTATGCATGATACTGCTGTGAGGAGCCATGGTGGGGAATCGGGGAATCAGGAGCTGAAGACTAGGATAGGTTTTTTTATATTTATATATTCTCCTCCTCATTACCTTTGTCCATGATATCCACCTAGTGATGGACACGATCATGCTCGAGCACACCCAAACTTTATGCTCGAGCATGATCGTGTCCATCACTATATCCACCTTCTGGGTCCTGGAAGCATTTGCTGTATTCTGTCTCTATTCGCTCTGACTCTTGTTGATGGAGATGGGTGTGCGAGAACATTTAGAGCAAGTCTAGTTGTCCTCGAGTGACCAGAAAATATAATAAATACGTTACCCTATAGTGGAATATTGGGTAATCATCATGGCAGAATCTTTTCTATATATACTCCTTGTGAAGACCACGACAATTCATCAACCTGATATCGGTGTACCGCCATTGTCCGCGTTAGGTATGGTGCTTGGGATTCGCCTGGGGTGGCAGACTTTTGTTGGTGAGTGTGGGGGGGGGGGGAGGAGGTTGTGCCTTTCACTCGCAACTGCAGTAGCCATCTATGCAGTGGGAGAGATTCTGAAGCCCGGTAAGCCTGAACTTGAAACCCACGGTAGTATCACTGCAGGTAGTGTTTGTGGTTCCCACCAGATAAATGGTTTTGGAGGATCGGCTGCTGGGGGCTGTAATGGTTTATAGATGTAGATGAGCTTATTCTGCAGGCGGTCTTAGGTGTTTTCGTGGGCGGCTAGTGCGATATGTACTACGCTGAAGGCCAAACATAAGGGCTCATGCAGTGTAAATCTTTCAGGAGATTGGAGTGATCTCGGTAATATCGTAAGAGTAAAGCGCCTTGGAGCACTTGCCAGTCACTCACTGGTCAGAAGTGCCTGGGGGGTGATTTAGGGCTAGGCGTCGTTTTGTCGTGAGACTCTTGGGTTTTCATAAACAGAGTATAATACACTAGGCAAGTTAGGCGGCAGTTTACGTTGATTGTGCTCTGTGAGCCATTGGCTTGATGGCTCCTGGGTAAAGGCTAGACGAGGTTGGGAATTCTGAGTTGTATGAAAGTCTAACTCAAGTATCGTGTAGTTGTGACTTTTATGATAGAGGAGAGAGGGAGGGGGGAAAGGAGGGTTACCGAAAGCGGGATATACTCGATAACATAATATCCTCGATACGGGTACTGGCATAAGTAAGTCAACGGGCACCACCGACGGCAGTTGGCGGGTGCCTGCCAGCTTGCGTAGTACCGATACAATGAAACATGGCGTCATGGAACAAACCTCGTCCGACACGGGCAGGCGCAGGTTGCTGACGTGGGATCGCCTTGCTTTGCTGCGGTTGGGGGGGGGTTTTTTTAGAGCTTTTGGATTTGTGTGCTTTCCATGGGGTGTGTGCCAAGTAGAAATAGACTCCATCATGTCATATGATTCGTGCTGGTGAGTGATGAGTTGAGTGAAGCATTGGTAAATAGAGGTGTGGTTTTGAAAATATTTAATATCATATGACTTCGAACACCTTTTCCCAGGTTTCCTTCCTTCCGGGACATGGGCAGCATACCCCGCCGTTTGTGGACTGGAAAGGTAGTATTCACTCACGAGCAATCACCTAGACACCAGAAGTGCTCCCAACCAATCAGAAATGTCGGAGCAAAGCGAATCATATATGGTGATCGGAGCCCTACTACTCTTCAGCGCAGGCAATCAACCAACCAGCATGCTACCGATGATCCCCAATCAGCCAGGTGACTTCATCGCTTCTGCAGAGGTGCAAAGGGCGCCCGTGAATCCTCCGCACCACCCTATTGGCCAAACACAATCACTTCGATGCCCATTCCAGATGGAAAGATAATTATGGCAAATCGTTCCCAGAATCTCACCTTTTTTACTCTACTTGGGCTCCCGCGTCCAGTAGTTTTTCCCATCCACTGTGCTTATCACAAGAAACCATTCATTCGTTCGTTGTGTTGCCATTAGGAATGCCCACGGCTCACTCCTAAGGCTACAGAGTACGATAGTGAACTAACATCCCCGTCCCAACAAACCTAAGAGAACACCTGCACTGTCAATCACTCGAGATCTCAATACCAGAACAAACAGTTATTCAAAGACCCAAGAAGCCTAACATAGTGCCAACTCCCAAGCGCCCCCCAATCTAGAGTAACAAACCTCGGCGCCATCCCATCACATCACATCGCCCAGAAAGTTTACCAGGTATGATAACCACACATTAGCGCACCGTATATTGTGCTATCTTAATCATGTCTAATCCTTATTCATTCTTGATATATCCTACAGAAACCCGATTCCAGCCAAAACAAGAACTGTGAACAGAATGCCCTCCGTGTTGATATAGTGTCAGCAAGAAGCGTTCTCCACAGCTTAATTTGCCATCGAATATTTCGACAAATGTCTGTCGCAAGTCAGGAGGCTTATTCCAAACGTTTTTGCATCCCTCCTATTCAAGGCTATGGCAGTATCTCGTTTTTTTGGGGGGAGATACCAGTTTTTTTCCATTTCAAGTTATTCGCACTTTCAGAACCCATCGCGGCCCTACCTAACCAGGGGGTTCAATTCACGAAACTAGCGTTCGCAAGCGGCCATGCGCTGGAGATAACAGGCAGATGTGATGGAGTAACCCCATCGTGTGGTATGTTAGGTTAGGGCACACTTGTGAGTGTGAGCAGGGCTATCACCATGTCGAGGGTGACTGGTGTTTCTAGTGTTTGTGTGATAGAGAGCCCACTGTGCGAGTGGCTATGATACCACGAGCTATATTTGGTCTCAGCTGCGTTCCTCTCTCTGTGCAGCATAGGTGATCCTCACGTTTATCATATACATCGAAAATCGAACACATCTCAGTTTTCCTATCACACCACATTCCGGGTCTTTCTCACGACGGCGACAGCCTCGCAGCAGTGTCACAGCGGTGATTGTACGGCGGCATATTTCCCTGCGCGAGACCAGACCTCCATCAAGATATACAGCCCGGCCCGGCCACCGTCAAAGTGAAACCGACCTGGGCTTTGCAGGCCCGGCTTTTGGGAAACCTGTAGGCTTCGCGGATGCCTAGTGACGCCTGCAGGCCTTCGGAATCTGCCATCAGATTAGTAAATATTTTGTTTATAGTCATGGCAGAGATCTTCAGATGCCTGCAAATATCTCCAGATATCTAAAGATACCCCGCAAATATTTTGAAGATGCCTGAAGATATCCGAAGGTGACTCGAAAGCCTGCAGATATCTGCAGTCCAGATAGGCCCGGCGAGATAGGCCCCGAGAGCCGGACCCGCAGTCCGGCCCTACCACCCACCACAAAAGCCTAGGCCACGGCCCACCCTAGAACTCAAATCTGGACTGGACTGGCTGCTTGCGAAACGCTGCATAAAACCAATAACAATTTCAATGTAATTCAATTGTTATCATAATCCGATATTATTTCAATTGACACTCTATAAAGCTGTGAACAATCCATCAATCACCTAAGAGGTCTATTGCGGACACTTTCAGCGACAGGGTAAGATATACTTTGTGACAGCCAAAGACTAGAGCTTCCACTAGACAAAATATGGACCGACAATACGATTTTTTTCCAAGCAGTGCAGGAAGGGAGGAGGAGACGGAGAAAAAAAGAGAGAAGAAGCTGGAAGAAGAACAAGCATTCGTCTTGTCTAGAGATATTCATCAGTATGCCAAAGAAGTCCACTCAAAAACACTCAGGAATTTCTAACGACCCCGCTAACGGGGATTCCACGAGATAGAGCACCCGTCCCCCCTTGTCAGACACCCACCGTCCCTCCGTTGACTCAATCATACAATGCAGCCGGTTTGTCGTTAGCACAACCTAACCTAGGGCCTTCTCGCCGAGTTCTAAGGTGAAGACAGACAAAGAAAGAAAGAAAGTGCAAAAACTAAAGGATCCAGTCAATATATGCTGAAATTAGATTGTGGTGTTAATAAAAGTCTTGGGTAAGACATGGATTGAGAACCCGGGGAGGTAAGGGGGGAGCTCATTAAAAATCGGAAAACTATTTCTGTTGATCCTATAATATAATATGCAGCCCTCTGCGCAGCCCAGGGTTATGTTTTCCGGCCTTGTTTAAATTGAGCCCTGAGTGCTTTGTTTAGGAATTGGGAATTGGGAAATTGGCAGGCATGTTATGTTGTGCTAGTTCATGCTCGGGAATTCATGTGAATTATTATTGCCAGGGACTTGGTACGAGCACTGTTCCCTGGGAGGCTTTTGCCCGGGTAAGTTCAGTTTGGGGGGGGGGCAACCGAGTGCATTGCAGCTTGGGGAAACATGGTTTTGACAATTGAGTGCGAGTGAGTGAGTGAGCGATGAAGCGCAGGTGCTATAGAGCAAGGTTTGCTTATTATACATGGCAGGCGCCCAGCAATACGAGCAATTACAGAATTCGCTTGCTTTTCGGTGGGTTGTGTGTGTGTGTGTGTGTATTTAAGCCATGGTTTTAAAGAATTTTGTATGACAAGGGAGTGTTCGCTATGCCGGGTGCTCGTGCTAGTGCTGCAGGGAAACATTGTGTTCTATATCGGGGAGGTTATCCTACTGCGGGGCTGTGCAGGATGGACGACAGGGCTGTCGTGGGATAAACCCTATCTCTACTGAAAATGGGGGAATGGCATAAGGTATCATATTGGACCGGGGAGCGGATCGGATGGGGAAGCGAATAACGTCAATATATTATAGTGCAATGGGTCTTTGTGATAGTCTTGATATTTTTATAATACAAAGAATTGTTTATGAAGACTGCAAACTTGTATGATGAAAGGTGGTACTAGCTAACTCTAAACAATAGATTACAAGTAATCAGCTGCAAGCAAGTTTACTGTACTCTCACCCTTACAATGAGCAAGCAAAGAAAACCGGTCCACTGTACGGTACAGATGAAGAGGACTTAACTCTTCATGTGAGCAAAAGAATATTCGAAATGGTTCATCAGTTGAGCAGAGAAAAACTTTCAAGTTTGAAAAAAAAAACGCTGGTTCCCGAGTGTCCTGCGAACGTGTCTGAATATTTGTATCTTATGCATTCCGTATAATATGTGCTCAGATAAATTTATTAACAAAATTAGTCAACCTCGATCGGGAAAAATTCTACTAATATTATTACTGCGCCCATACCAATATTTGGTAGCTACAATTTAGTTGTCCACATTAGTCATGTAAGTCGGAGTAGTAGGAAGCGATACCGGTAGGTTATCTCTGGAATTCTTGAGTGTGCTCAAATCATTTATCTATGATGCTTGCAATGAGAGTATTGGGCGGGCAAATCATCTCAAATCAGCTTCTTGCCTCTTCACAATTCTCGCCTCAGGATGCACTAGCTGCACTACAGTAGAACACATTCTACTCGAGTAGATAGATGTATGTATTCTATGATACTATTACCTTCCCATGTTTACCCTACAATTTGGGTCCATATATCGTAACCCAGTGATTTCGTACAGAGGAGGATGATTAGCCATTCACAAAGTATCCAAAAGAATTGGCGTCAAGATCTGAGGGTCTAGATATATGCTAAAAAAATATTAGCGCCAATTCATCCAAATAACTTTACGAATCGCCAAGTACTCTTCAGACAAGCTGAGGAACGCCACAAAAGCCATCCTTTCCCAAAGTTAACAAAAACTGCCCAACCAGGCAGAACTCGTATGATAGAACCCAAGAGAACCCAAACCCCCCGAAAGACACAGCAAGATACCAAACCCACCACGATCCGCTATCAAAAACAAGAGGAAGAAAGCAAAAACCCACCCAACTCCCCCTCTATATTGTTTCCCCCCCTCCCACCCTACATTATGTATATACCAGCAAGTCAACCTATCGCTTCACCGGGGGACACGGCAGGACTACAACGGCAGACGAACTAGGAACAGCGTTCAGCGACGCGCGATATTATCCCGTTGCCCCGCCCTGACCAATCCGCCTCACCGGCATCGCCCACCAAAACACTCGATACAATAGAACCACCCCCATCCGCCACCCGTGCAGTCCCGTGCCAGTTACTGTCGCGCCCTTTAAGTGAGGACTGCAGGCTGCCTCAGCTAATTCGGCCCAAGCCTGAACCCGGCGAGCGAAACAAAAAGAGGGCAAGCGCAATGGCCCGCTTCTCATCACGCGTGAGGAGGGAAGGAGAAAGAAAAGAAAAGAAAAAAGAAAGGAAAAAGCAAAAATGGATGGGGGTCTGGGCGCCGAGTGTCCTTTCCGGTAAATGACACTTGGCACCATTTGCGAGTGAGACGTTGTGAGGAGGCCGCCCTACGGAATCTAGGGGATGGGCCGCGAGAGAGAACGGTCGTTCTGTGTGGATGTTAGTTTCGGAGGGGGGGTGTTGGTACGTCCGGCGCTATTGGGGGGCGGAAAAAAAGAAAAAAAAGTTGCAGCCGGGTCATCCGGGTGTGATATGATCCGGATGATATGATATGGACGGGAAGTTAGGTTACGGCAAAAAATCCTCCGTGGGGTGCCGCGGGGCAGAAAGGGGAAATGCTTGGGATGCGGTCACTAGGCGATATGTTGTAGGGCTCTATGTACCCGGGCGCGATGCGGTACGGTAGACGTCCTTGTCTAGATCCCGTGCGGGGGTATTATCTTGTGCGGTGATGTGCGGTGGTATGCTGGGGGAATGGCAAGGGATAATCCGGGCGGAAGGTAGGCTCCACTGTGGAGAGTGTTCTTTCTTTGGCTTATCATAATCCCGGTTTTGACGACTTTTTCACACGCGCCCCCTATCCACGGATATCCATTCATTTCATTCGTATCAAAGGGCGAGGGGAGGGAAAGGATACAACTCTTTATCTATACGAAAGCAAGCGAAAACAACAGCACCGGGTATGTGAACATTAACAAGGCTAGGACACTCGGGATTTGGAATGTTTCTCGAGGGAAACAGTAGGAGGAAATGGGCGGAGCCTGAGTTGGGCAGTCACTGGAATATCACAGGTAATGTATTACTGATGTTCGCACTGTAATCGGCACCCCACCAATGTCGTTGAATAACGGGAGGGAAGGAAAGGACGCACAAGCCAAGTCCCAAGTTCTCCAATATCGCCTACTCCCCCAGTGCGCCCGGCCAAATGCGACTAATCATCAACTGCCGGATCCGAACTACTCCGCGTTTTCACTGGGTTTCCGTCGTCAACACCCGAACCACTTGGGAAAGGAGTCGGATCTGGTTTAATATCTAACACTCTCATTAGCACTAGTGCCACTCTCTAGCTATCGGTCTTAGGGCTATACCGGCCGGGAGAGCGTGTTTTTCCGCTTCTTTTTCCCGCTAAATCCTTCAATTGTTTCAGGGCACAATTTCGGTATCCAGCCGCAAGGTCATGAAAGCCCAATATCAGTAGGGTATACCGCTCTATTAGATACCGTATGAGACCTTGAGCCGGTTATACGGGGAAAGGAGGATGATTGCCTCGCTGCGAATGCCAATTGTAAGGGCGACGACGGCGTTCTAGGGTTCTCTAAGCTCATATTAGGTCAGCGATCCGAGTTGATGCCATTAAGGCCCTTGACAGGAGATCCAACGCTTCTTTCATCAAGGCGTGAGTAATCTGCTGGTGTCCCCATTAGTGTTCTTGAGCCCGGCCATACTAGGAGATTCCAGGGAATACCTAGTTCGTAAAGTCCTTTTTTTTTTAACACTTCAAACCATGAAGGGCAGGAACAGAAGATTTCCCTGACTGTTGAAGTGCAAGGTTTGCTAATTGTCGCTTGTCATCTGTGAGTGCCTAGGAGCTATTAAGGTTTCACCGTTTATCCGTGTGCAAACTTTGGTGTTTGCTTCGCTTGGTTTGTATTGTATGATGAGGTGTAAGCTCTCAGTCTACCGTTGCATTTTAGAAATGGAGCAAACTTTGCTCCCAGTGACCGTGCTGGCATCCTCGCCGCTGTTTCCTGAGTGAGCTTCTGTTAGCCTCGGTCCGCGGGGGCTACGGCCGCCGTTCTAGAGCTGCTGTCTATCATACGATGGTTGCTTCGACAGAGGGATCGGACGAGCGTTATCGGGGAATAGGTTTCTGGTCAATCAGGTTCCTAAGAGGGATACCTCGTGAAGCTAGCGCTGGCCTGAGAGAATAGAAACTGGTGGTGTTGGTGCTTGGATGGGGCCCTCAGAGCCAGCAGCGCTGTAGTGGAGAATGGCGTGCACAGTACCGTACGCCTCTGATGATGGAGCACCGGGGTGCAGCCAATACCGCCCAACCCCCTCTCACGCCCCAGTGGCAGCACTCAGGCTCAGAGACGATGAGGATGTGAAGATTCACTGGCATGTGCAAACCCTGAAGGGTCCATGGCAAAGTGCCTGTAGCCCTCCTGGCAAAAGACGGCCTGAAGATAGTCCGTGAGGATGCTCGCTCATGACCCTATGAGTCGGGTCGTATTCACCAACAACCACTATTTTCTCAGCCCCAGGAACCCCCCCCTTCCCGATCACAAGTTCCCCTTCCCTGCCAATCATTACGAGCTCGGAATTTGTTACATCCAACACAACACCGAGGTAGATGTCACCACGTTTTGCTAGTTGTCGATATCATTACCAATTTGGGAGGACCTCTACCCAGAAACTTTCGCGCTTATGCTGTAGCTTGCTGAGCTGGCACAGCGGGAGATTAGCAGAACAGCCTACTAATACCAAATATCTGCAGATACGATCGCGAGATGTACGGTACACGGCGCCGGTATTTTTCAAAGGGCATGCAAATGGACGTGGAAACACAGTCACCTTGTTGTGCAACCCCTTAACACGAGCGATTCCAAAGGAGATGGCTGCACTTATTATTGGCTTCCACGAAAAAAAAAAGGGAGGGGTCAAGACCCCAAGGTGATCGGAAATAGCTGCACCCAGGGCCTGAGAAAAAAAAAGTCTCTCCTAGCGGGTTTGCTCTCTTGTTTTTTGCCTAGCCTACCGGGGTCTTCAATGGTTCACTCCTCACAGAAGTGGTTCTCACTTTTCGACAATTTGCCGAAGTTGCTGAATGAGTTTACCGCATTTGACACACATTCTTTCACTTCATACCCAATACGTTCGGCGGCTACTGCAATCGCCGAATATCGTGCAGACTTCCCATTGTCACTATTCACGTTGCATTCTCCACCGCACCCATCAAGAGTCTAATTGGGTCATTGCATATCACTCGGTCACCCGACAGGCACCTCGGGTTCTATTTGCACTTTAGCCTCACCAACAACGCTTGCCAGTTGCAAACGGTTGCCAGCGAAGCCCCCCTGTGATTCTTTTCGGGGTCCTTAGCTCCTCTAGGACCAGCCAACAATTCGTAGTAAACCGTGAGTGGTTGCCACGCAGCATTCCGCACCAAGGCTGAGAAATGGGGGTTGACCATTCCGTTTGGTCACAGTGACATATGCCTCAGTGGCTCCTTAGAGGCTGCATATACCGAAGCAGCGACTTCGAGTCGGGATCGTTGAAAATTTTTGCCCTGGATGGTGTAAGGCCACGCGATTCCGTGACAAATATAACACCATGCATCACCGACTCACAAAAAGTTCACTTTGGATCCGCTCTTTCCCGGAGCCCAATAGTGCCCGAGCCACTGAGGGTGGAATACAAGCGAAACTGCGCTCACGCCGGTATCTCGAGAGATGTTGTACCGGTACAAGAGTGCCGTAGTGTTCTACATGTAGCAGCAGCAGGCAAGAGGTATCGGAAAGCAGGGGTTTGCGGATTTGTTGGGGGCTCAGATACGCACAGGTCTTTTGCAATACATGTAGTGAATCCCTGTTCTCGGGTACCGGCCCCGGCCACAAGTACCCGGGAAAAAAAAAAGGGAGCAGGAGGGGTATATTTTTCGTTTATGGGCGCTCAGATCCACACCAAATATTTACCCTATATTTCTTTATTCCCCGTTTTCGGGTACTTGCACCTCCTCGCCTACCTCCGAGCGTTCACCCAAGCCACCTTCCGTCATTATTCTTCGCTCCATTCCGTCTATATTTGGACCATCTCGAATGAATCTGCACCACGGACGAGGATCGATCGAAAGTCCCTTTTTGAGTTTCCATCAAGCTGGCTGCAAGTTATTGGCGAAAGAAATATTATCCCCCAGTGGGCAATTAAACAGCCCTCAGCGAGAAATAAAGTAGGGCAGCGAGGGGCTGGGGTGGTGAGGAGGGGAGGCAAATTGCAGAATGCAGAATGCAATGCAAGCTACCAATGGGAAAAGGCCAGAAATAGTTTCACAAAAACATACCACAGCTAGGGCGCAATGTGGAGGGGGGGGGGGGTTACTAACGGGCTGAAATCGCTCCCACGTAACTAAAACACAATTTCCCCTAGGAGTAATAGCCACAAAAAAACAAATCGAGATTTTTTCTCAGCGAGGGAGAGGAAAGGAAAGGAAAGGAAAGAACAATTGGAAACAAAAGGCACCTCTAACAACCACTCATCCAATATCATTTTCATCCTCAGCCATTGGACCGGGGAACACGTGCCTTGTGCTCGAAAGAAAAACCGGGTATTATACTAGCGACTGGAGCTAACTGATTGCTCCAGTGCTAATTATAAAGTTGCTTTCTTGTTTGTTCAAGCCCTCCCTCCCTCCTCCTGTCCATTAGCTCGCCCAGAGTAGACTACTGGCAAAAAGGCGCGAACTCAGCCAAGATGTTCTACAGCAAACTGTGCCACGATAATACCACAGACAAACACACACACAACCATTAGAAAGTAAACTCCTCGGTAAATGGTGATCAGCGAAAAGCCTCGCCCTTCCCCCACCCCCAGAAAACTTTATTTTGCCTTTTAGCCTCCTTGCGCTGTTGTTATTTAAAGTTATCACACTAGCAAAGAGCGAGAGAAAGGCCAAGGCAAAGTTTGTTGGTGGTGGTGGTGGTTGATAAGTGGAGTGCGAGGGGGCACAGCCTCCTCCACAATCAGCATACTTCCGTCAAGAGCCTTTTTTTCCCTCTCCATCCCACTCTCTCACACATTCTTTTGCTTTTTCCCCATTACTGCTCTAATGCAGGGCGTGATTGGCTGAAGCTGGTGCGGATTAACGAATTACCGTAGCGTTACCGTTTTTGTCTTACTGTGGTGGTGGTTGATTGTTAATGGTTGGCATAGTAGAGCAACAGAGAGTGGGGGCAGGATGGGATAGGATTGGGGACTACCGGTATCATAGGTTAAGCTAATTGATTGCAGTCGTATCAAAAGTATTATGATACGATACTACGGCACGGCAGTAGACTCCCCGGAATCCCACCTGAACATTTTTGCTTTGCTTTTCGAACCCAATAGCGCCTGAACTGTCAAGCCCTATGCATAAACCGGTGAACCAATGGATTGATTAATGAGCGCATTATAAGTCCTCATGCATACATTCTCGAGTACTCGATTACTCGAGTACTTACTGTCCCGGTACATACATACGAGCAGAGACACACGAGATTTGCCGAGTATCCGGTGTTTTTTTTGTTTTTTTTACCTTTTTTGCTCTTTCTTTCGCTTTCATTCTCTGCTGGTAAAGGAACCGGGTTTCGGGTTTGTGCAGAAAAACACATGATGCGAGAAGTGTAGAATTGGGAGATATTCTGTAATGTGAATGAGTTAGTTCCGCCCCTTTGATCTTCCTCCTTTCGAATAGGAAAAAAAATAAAAATAGTGGCTTCCAACCCCCCCCCCCTAGAACGCCTGAGCTGGGACTTCATAGAGGGATTGGAGGAAGCACGTGTTGATAGTTCTTTTGCAAAGCCTCCATTCACATTTGTACTCGAGTACACTCACTCGCATCCAGGCTGTAACGTTGCACAATGTCCACACACTCTCTCATGTGTGATGTGTGTAACTCAGGGTGTAACCCTGAGTCAACATTCCTGTCTCGTACAAGTACTAGTACTGGTGGTACCCAACCAACCACTGCCAACCAGCCACACGTCCACGATACCCGGATAGCCCGGCGCTCGATGGAACATGCCGTTTTCCCTTGGCGCTATCATAACGAAAAAAAAAAACCGCCCGGGCTTGGTAACCGTACATAACTGCACGGTAACTGTAGGATACTAGCACTTTGCTCGAATACGGTCCAGTGCTTGTGTGCACCACATAACCAAGCTTTTTGCCATATGTGACCCTACCCGCACACAAGTTAATCATTCCCCCTTTCATGCCCCCTACATTCATCACAACCAATCAGAGAGGAAGAGGTAGAAAAAAGAAAGGAAAAATACCATAGCCAAAATCGTGGCCAGCACGCCTTGCTCACACTCCACAGACAGACCACACAGCTCCATCCAAACCCAAAACTCTGGACACCCGGGGAATACTGGGGGGTAACGGAGCCTGCCGTTATAAACTACCGATGCCATTGGATGAAGCAAGAATAAAATAAAACTAGAAGGATTGAGAATCTCGTGATGAATAGAGAACGTTGGAGTTGCCTCTCCTGGCCAGGGTCTGTCTTGTAATTCCTTTTTCCTCCTTTTTTCCTTTTTTTGACTGTCTTTCTTGCCTGTCTCACAGAGCTGAGGGCTGAAAATCCTTACTCGAGTAGACAAACTCGTCTTTCTTCTTCCCCTTACAGCAGTCATCCAAAGGGGGAAATTTTGGACGTTCCTGGCTCTCTTCCTCTTGTTTATTACGGGTACTCTCCGGCTTCCACGCTATGACACCGTATTATCCGACTCCTGAGGCCACTTAATAACTGAACCTCCAAAGCATACCGGGAGAGAGATCAAAAATAGAGATTTAAAAATCAAACGCATAATATCGTCCGTCGCCCATCGTACGAGAACGGGTAAGAATTCTGCCGTTACCCTAGTTGCTAGGCCACAAACAAACGATCATCACCGTTATATTTTTAGTTCAAGCATAAATTGAAAGAGATATTGGTGGGGAGGAAAGCATGGGGGGAAATAACGTGCTCACTGGTTACCACTTTCGGACTGCCGCTTCTCCAGGGGTGGTGGAGGGGCGAGGTATTCCCTCTTTCAAAAAAGTGCTGCTCCCGCTGGATGGAGGAGGGGGTGGATGGGTAGATGCGGCTGGAGTTTTGGATGGGTGGCTATTGGTTTGTTGGTTGGTAGAATGCCGTGGAGTGAAGGTGAGATGGCGATCCCTTGTAATCTCCAACCTTGTATTACTGGTACTCCAGCACTGATCTATCGGGGTTAAGCATATACCTTTATGTTCCTTGTTAAGCGAAATAGTGCTTATGCCGAACCACCATTTTGGAAGAAGCTCGCTAGTGTGGTATCGATAGAGTGTGCTGTACAAATCTACATCATTATGGCAGGATTAGACTAAGAACGTATGGAAGGAACCAGTTTCACAGGGATCTCTCGATATACACAACCGACTAAGCTGTGGTTCGACTGGAACAGGGGAGAGGTTTCCCTCGATACTATCGTGGAATATATTGTTTAGTTATCCCTCCGTCCCTCTATATAGGCAAGTATCACACGGTAAGTACATCACTATACAACACGGAGAGGGATTTGGCCTATTGGTGGTCTGGGTGGTACAGAGGTACAAGGCGTGTAGTGATGCGAAAGACTCGCACAAGTAACATTCACAGCTCCACGAATGTCTATTCCATGCTTGGATGCCACATTCTCGCGAGCCATTGGCTGGGTTGTTGCTAGCAAATATTCTCAGACATTTCCCACTAGGCTTTAGGCAATACTGTAGGAAACCGAATAGTTGAACCTCGCGTTAAGACGCCCAAAATGCTCTCTCTCCTAGGTTGGTAGGAGGGGCGAAAACACGGGGAAAACTGACCCTCCCCGCCTGGCTTAAGACAAGCAAACAAAAGGAAAAAAATGACCAACCTTCTCAGCGAAGGCAACTCCAACGACATAGAGAGCGAGGTTTAATTATTCAGGTCCTTGCGGTGCTCTCTACGAGTATATTCGAGTAGTGTAAGTGAGTGGTACGCCAACGATATCCTTTGATTGGTATGATATCATAGAGCTCTCCACGTGACATCAAAGCAAATTAAATTCCAGGGCTGAAAGCCACCCAAGTAAGAGCTGCTCATATCACAGCTCAGCCAGAGAGTGTTAACATTTGGCGCCTTCATTACTGCTAGCAAACCAGTGGTAATACCGCAGCATACTGCGCCGGTATTCCCGTTGGATGCCGAACAAGATCCCTTCCATCTTCCTCTCCACGATTAAATTTTTCCATAACACTCGGCTGGGTATTTTTGTCACCCAGTGACACCGTGCTCCATTTATAGCCCTGCAAACGTGTAGTACCAGGAGGAGAAAGGAGTGAGTATACCAAAGTCACCACAGACCCTTATACTCTTCTCACTACAAGGGAATTACTTCGCTGGTACCGTACAGCATCGTACGGTACAATACACACGTACATGGTGCGCACAACACCGACTCAACTGTATAAGCCCAATAGAAATATGCAATATCAAAGGCATTCGATGCATATACCCCCCTAGTCAGATCACGTCCCAATCCTGAGGTGGCCAAAACTCCACAAAGCTTTCGTGGAGCGAAATTGCAGGCTGGAGGCAAGTGAAGGCTAGTAAAAAGTGCAAAAGAATGCCGCACCCCTGACCTTCGCAAAATTCTAAATATCGCACTTGAGGTAAAACGGTAAGGGAGAGTAGGAAAAAAGAAAATAAATGAATAAAGGGCAGGAAAAAAATTGAAGTTAGGGCGTCCAAAAATAAACCTATCAGATCACGATGTCATTCCTTTGCACAGCCCATCAATCGACCCCCAAAGAAACTGTGCGTCTGAGTTAAGGTTTTGAGCCCACTCAAACACATCCACGATGGGGCTGGTCATACCACCATTGGCTAATGGACGAAAAGGAAAAGTATCATGCGAAATAACTATTACTGCTGGAGGATTTCACGACTCAAAGGGGTAATCGGCTGAATGACCAATAATCAATGTCACGAAAGGTGTGACGATAGCTCAGGAGGGAAGGCAATCGAGGCCAGCTCTCGTGGTCTTTGGCTCCCTGACTGAAGTGGAAGGACCAAAACGGATAGAGGCTCAGCCTCGAGCAGAACTCTCGTGTCCCTCGAGAATTCTAATTCCTAACTAGCCTTACTCTCACGAAGTAGGGTGCCAGCGACCACCTCGTCGTATATATAGATGGCCAATTCCCCCCCTCAGTCTCTCCTCTTCACTCTTCACCGAGCCATCCAATCTCCAGATCCACTACCTCCTTCCAGCAATCTTTCTCAAGACACTCGCTGTTCTCCTTCGGACACTCGCTCCAAGATCATAACTCATATCTTCTTCTTCTTCTTAAAACCTTCGCTATGAAGTACTCCGCCTCTGCCCTCGTCCTCGGCTTCTTCGCTGCCCTCAGCGCCGCTGCACCCGCTCCCCAAAGTACGGTTATCGACCCCAAGTCGGTTTACATCGAAGGAATCGACTACGCCGGTACTGGTTGCAAGGCTGGATCGGCCTCTATCAGTCACGCCGATGACTACCAGACCTTCACCATCTCATTCGATAGCTATCTGGCATCCATCGGTCCCGGTATCGCCTTTCCCGAAAGTCGCAAGAACTGCAACCTGAACGTCAAGCTACACTACCCCCCAGGCTATCAATACACCTTGTACAAGACAGACTACACTGGCTTTGCTAATCTCCAGAAGGGAGTCACTGCCAACCAGCAGTCCCAGTATTGGTTTGCCGGCTTCAACCAAAAGGCGACCTTAAAGTCTACCTTCTATGGACCATACCAGAATGACTACACCTTCACCGATCTTCTTGCCAACGAGGCCTGGGTGTGGTCACCATGCGGTGCTTCCACCACATTGAACATCAATACCGCACTCCTCCTTACCAGCAGCGACCCGAAGGCATCTGGCTACATCTCCACCGATGTTATTGATACCTCTGTCAAGACGAAGCAAAGATACACCTACGGCATGAACTGGAGAAAGTGCACCTAAGCGATGTAAGTAACCCAAGATAATATAAAAGAGAAGAGGGAGAAAACTAACTTAGCCATAGGATTTTATACTTTCATACTCAGTTACCGGGACCTCTATGATCAAAATGAAGGTGATGAATATATTCTCACGGCTGTCATCAATGATCGAGAGTGGATGAGTTTCTCTATCGTCAATTTCTTAATTGTTCTCCTTGAGTTATGTTTCCTCTTGGCAATTTCTTAGTGCATGGAAGGGGGTTGTGGTATCTTGGATGTTCTGATGTTCTCACTATTGTATCTTGTCTTAAAATATAAAATAAACCCGGCCGGTTTTAAAAAAAACAAAAAAACAGTTCTCCCAGTTCCTCCGCAAGTGATTTCACCTTCGATCCTTACAAGACAACTAGTGTGGGCCAGAAGCATATTGCTCTTTAGTTCACGCACTCCGGTAGTGAGGAGAGAAATAGTTATCCGATTTTTCCGTCCCCATCTAAGTATTACTGACCCTTAGGCCCGGCCGAAAATCCCTTGACTCCCTATCATTTTGGAATCGCACTAGCATGGAGGTTAAATGAAGCGACCCTAAACATCATACAGAGCCCTCTTAATATATCCAAAATTAGCACCTCACTATCCAATCATGCGTTATGATTCAACCACCAAATGTTACACCTCTATCTCAATTGCAAGGCAAACACTACCTAGAGCCCAAATTTCTCTACGGCGCCGTCGCCGCACAAAATCAAGGAGGGCACCGCAACATTCCAGACAATTTCTTCTAAGTCCCACTCCTCCCCCCAAAAAAAAGAGAATCCGGAAGCCTGGAATTCAAAGAATGCTATTGACTAAATCGATAGGTGCAATGATAGACCTCCATAGCAAGGCATCGATTCAAAAATTCCTGGCCCGGCACTCGGCTGTGAGTCGATAAGCCTGAGTGATATCATATGTCTCCTATCAAAGGCTTGGCACATGACAGAAAAAGCATGGCGCCAGGCGCACTTGCACAGTACCCCGTACCGGACGGTACAATCGCGCTCAATGTTGCAACGAAGGGGGTTTCGGGGGGTTTTTTTCCTTTTACGCGCAATGCCGATTTGGCTTCATGATGTACTAAATTGTTTTCTACGATTAGTGTGAGGAGTGCTGTGATGTTTTATCATCTTATATTGTTATAGGGGTTGTTAAGT